>Ga0172371_10007035_pt1 | contig 16140 bp, 15 predicted proteins | sample Lak12m_FD_114543 | JGI IMG/M metagenome (GOLD analysis project Ga0172371, IMG submission 114543) | Freshwater microbial communities from Kabuno Bay, South-Kivu, Congo - kab_022012_12m | ecosystem: Environmental > Aquatic > Freshwater > Lake | place: Democratic Republic of the Congo: South-Kivu...
TTCTATGGGGAAATTTTCCCCATTAAAGGGGTTTATAGCCACAAGGGTCTCTGTTCAAGCCCTTGAAATTATTAGGCATGTAGATGCCAGTTTTTACAGGAAAAAGTCCCGTTGGGACTACCAGGGAATTTGCGATTCATCGGCCTTTCCGGACTTCGGGAAGGCCTTCTTTGTCGCCGGACCGTCGCCGGAAAGACCCGCCCGGCGGCCGGGGTTTTTCCCACGGCTCCCGGGCTTGCCGGGGGGATTTTGGGGCAGTTTCCGGTTCGGCAAGAGTCAACCAGCCGGAGGGCTCGGTCAGAAGGCAGTATGGGCGGAATTTACATGTTTTTCAAAAAAATCGTTGATGTAGCCGTGCAGCAGATCATCATCGGCCATCACCATGTCCATCTGTTTGGTGTACACTTCCAGGCGGCCCAGGATTGCCAATTTGTTCATCAGGACCGGGAGCGGGTCGCCGACGGCCAGACCGTCCAGCAGATCGCCGGTTAAGGTCACCTGAAAACCCAGCCGGGACAGGATGCCGCCGATCAACTGCAGCCGCCGCACCCGTCGCTCCAGGGCGGCGGCCCCGCCCTGGTAATGGAAGCGGATGTAATGATCGTCCAGACTCCCCCCCACAAAGGCCTCGATGGTGGAGGCGTGGTAGCCCAGGCAGAGACTGAAATTCAGGTAATCCCGGGAGATGAGGGCGAAGCTGACTTTCCGCAGTTGATCTTCGGCCTGGGGGGTGGTGGCCGTCACCCCGATCACCGAAATAAACCCCTTGACGTCCAGGGGCCGGGCCTTGGGCCAGGGGATGGACATCATGCCCCCCAAAAAGGTATGGAAGGGGAGGGAGCTCACCGCTTCAAAATCCACCGGGGACCCCTTTTGGGACAACCCCCCGCCGGCGTCAATGACCAAAATCGGGATGAGGCGGCCGGTTACCAGGCTGACCGCGTCTTTGGGAGTCACCTGGGCTCGCAGGCTGAGGGTGAACATTTCCCGCACCCGGGCCGCCGCGGCCCGGAACAGGAGGTCGTGGAGGCTGCGGCACCCCTCCGGGGAGAGGGACTGGTCCGGCGCCGCCAGCCCTTCCAGAGGAAATAACCGGGGGCCGAGTTCCCGGAGGATTTTCCGGGCCACCGGCGTCTCAGCCTCGGTTCGGGTTTCAACCGGGGGCGGGGGAATTTCCCCGTCCCCCAGGACGATTTTCAGGCCCCGCACATCCACCCCGACTTGGGCCCCCGGCAAAATGAGGTCCAGGGTCTCGCCGCCATTAAAGATAGCGGGCACCCGGGCCTCCCGGGCCAGGAAGGCCAGGTGATTGTGGGCTTCGCCGGCGGCCGCCAGCAGGGCCGCGACCCGGCCCAACAGAGGCGCCAGAGAAAGCGCGGGTTTGTCGGCCACCAACACGGCGCCGGGCGGTATCTCTTCGGGGGCGGGCGCCCGGTCGCCGGCCACCCGGAGGGCGGGGCCCGAGACCAGGCCGGGATAAATCGGCACCCCTCCTGAAATTGCGACCGCCGGCGGCTTTTCGGGGGTCGGGACAGGCGGGGGGGTGCCCGCCGGGGCGCTGCGCAGAAGGATGACTTCCCCAGCCGGTCCCAAAACCCAGCTAATTTGTTGCGGACCGTGGAACCGGGAGACCAGGAGCCCGACGTATTCGGCAATGGTCCTCAGCTCTTCGGCCCGGAGGCATGACCGGCCCTTGAGTTCGGCCGGCAGGACCTCGGCGGCCAACCCCTGGGGCGGACGCCGGATGAGCCAGGTGGCCTGGTCCCCCGGCTCCGCCGGAGCTGTCTCACGGCCGTCCTTCGGGGACACCTGGTATCGCCAGGGGCGCATCTCCGCCTCACCGATGGCCCACCCCCACCCCCACCCGGCTTCAACGATGAGCTGATCCGCCCCCTCCGCCGGATAAGCGACTCCTCCGGCCGGGGCTTCCATCTCGGGGAGGGTCTGCCTTTCAAAGGGAAGAGGGAGAGTGGGAATTTCGCTGGCGATTGCTTGGGACAAGGCCTCACGGAACTCTCGCTCCAGGGAAGCAAAAATCTCCCCCGGTTTTTGCTCTTTCCCTCGGCTGAATTCCTTTAACCCGGTGACGGCGCGCCAGGCCTGGGATAGAGCCGCTTCACTCTGGAGTTGCACATAGGCCGGGGTAAAATAAACCTCATCCGCCAGGTCCGCTTGCAACCGGCCCAGGGCTTGCAGGGCGGCGCAGCCCGCCGCGGCGATTTCCTGATAGCGCCGGACCTTGCGCTGATATTGCTCCATGAGGCTCAGTGGCGGCGAGGCGGGCTGCCGGCGAGAACTTCTGCGAAAAATGCGGCCCCAAATAGACAAAATCACCCTCCGGCATGAGGGATGCGATAAGTGCTGCGGGGCAGATAAGCCCCGGTTATTTTTTGATATACCATACGGCAAGGAAATCGGCCAGGGCTTCGGGACGCTCCCGAGCCGCTGGCCGACCCCTGTTAAACCAGGTTCACGTCAGTCCTGGTCGTCCTTAGACTTCCTCTTTATGGGCCGCTTTTTCATGGCCCATGCCAAAACCCTCGCAGAGCTCAAAAATGCCGTAGCCGTACCAGAGGGTGTAGATCACATAGAAGACCAGCATAAACACAAGCATCGCCGCATTCTCGCCCACACTCTTGGGGATGATGCCGTAGAAATTGTACCCGGGTTCCAGGGCCCGTTTCTGGACCTCGCTGACCACTTTGGCCTCTTTAAACTTTTTCTGGTGTTTCAAGGCCGCATCCACTTTATTAAACGAGGCCCACCAGTTTTTCAGGACTTCCTGGCCGGCATAGTTATACTGAGCCTGGACCTTTTCCCCCTGATTGTGGAACATGGCTTCCGCGTCGTCCACCGATTTCAACAGGACCTTGCCGAGGTCGCCGTTAATTTTTAACACCTGCCCGGCCACCTCAACCTGGGCGCCGGCCTGGCTGTATAGAATCTCGGTTTTTTCGGCCTCCCGGGGGCTGGCCATTTTGATTTCCACCCCAAACGGAGTCCCCACCAGGGGTTGGGCCAGCTTGCGCATGTCGTCCATGTAATTGCTGGAGCCCTTGGCCAGCGAGTTGAAGAAATCATCCGAGAAGGCCAGCCCGTTTCTGCCTTCGCCGTAGATCGGCATGAAGATCAGAAAGAGGATAATGAAAAACGAGATCAGGAGGATCAATCCGGTGGCAAGTTTCTTGGCGTTCATGACTTAAGCACCCTCCTCGGTTGCCTGGGGCAAAGGTTCCTGGCCCCTTAATTTGCCAAAGTTTTTAAAGAACATGGAGAACACCCAGAGACCAAAGATGCCCACGATTACGAAGAACACGATCATCCCGATAAAATCGATGGCGTCGGCCAGTCCCTTTGAGATGCTTATATATTCCATCTGGTTGAGTTTTTTCGGCAGAGCGAAGAACCGGTTGATAAACCCGGCCAGGATGGCGATGGCATAGAAGCCCCGGATATAGATGCCCTTGACCACCTTGGTGGTGAGGGCCCCCACCTGGATGCCCAACAGGGAGCCCAGGAGCATGCCCATGGCCAGGGTATAGAAGATGAACCCATAGATGGCGTATTGGGAAATGGCGGCAAACCCGGCGGTAAAGATAATCTGCAAGATGTCGGTGCCCACCGTGGTGAAGGATGATACCCCCAACAGATAGACGAACATGGGGAAAGTCAAAAAGCCGCCCCCCACCCCCATAATAGCCGCCACCAAGCCCACGATAAAACCGCAGAGGGCCACGAAGACGCCGGAAATCCGGTTGCCGCCGGGCACCAGATCCTCGTCAAAGGTGATCATCGGGGGAACATGGATGGCTTGCAGCTTCTGGGCCAGGCCGGTGGTGGCGACCGCGGGACCGGCCTTCACCTGTTTTTCTTCCGGCGACAGGGTCCGGGTGGCTCGGCCGGCCCGGCGCAGCTTGAGAAAATCCGTCATGGCGTAAATGCCCAAGAACCCCAGGAGCAAGACATATACCACGCTGATAAAGAGATCGCTCATGATGGGATTAAAATCATAAATGGCCCGGTTGATGGTGCCGCCCACCACCACCCCGACGATGGAGCCGATCAAAAAGACGATGGCCAGCTTGACGGACACGTTGCCTAATTTCTTATGGACCGCGGTCCCCATGATCGCCTTGGCGAAGATGTGGAAGAGGTCGGTGCCCACGGCCAGGATGCCTTTGATCCCGGCGCTCATCAGGGCCGGGGTGATGACGAAGCCGCCGCCGGCCCCGATGCAGCCGGTGATCAAGCCGGCGAGCAGACCGATAAAGATGGTGACCACGAAAATCCAGGTGGTATAGAAGGCCGGCGCGTAGGCCGTTTTCCCACCCAGCAAATCCGGGGCCGCCCAGGAAACCCCGATAAAGGCCACCATCGGCACACAGAAGGCCAGCAGGATCAGGAGCTTCTTCCGATTCCGGAGGATCTCGGTTGAGGTCTCGATCTCCCAGCGGGCATGCGCCTCGGCAGCCATCTGCAGCATGGTGAACATTCGTCTTCCAAACTTCATAACCTTTGAACCTCCATAAAAGATTAATAAACGGTATGGGTCCCCTGAGAACGCTTCAGGGTGGCCAAGTTTTGCTTGCCTGCCCCTAAAAATACAAGCTTCATGCCAGGGGAAGCAAAGAGTAGCGATTAGCTATCCATTTGATTAAGTTATTGTTTCTGTAGGCGCCCCGGCCTCGGGGCCCGGGTTTCCCCCTGGTTCCTGTCAGCTTTTTTTACAGTTTGTCAAAAATATGGGCGCGGTTCTTGACAGAAGTTATGACTTTTTCCTATTACTATCTTGAAGAGGGTAGGAGTAATGGTGCGCAGTGTGCACCATTACTCTACGAGAAACTATCTTCCAGAGGGCAGTTGGTGCTGGCGGGCCAGGCCCGCCCCACCTTCTTTTATCCGGGGGATGCATGACTCTTTGGCAGTGGCTGGCGGCCGTCTCCCAAAGTACGGCGCCGGCCGGGGAACCTTTTGCCCCTCACTGGTCTTACGTGGCCCTGGCGGTGGTCCTGCCGGTGGCCTTCGGCCTCATGCTGGCCCTGGGATTAAAGGGTATTGAAAAAATTTTCGCCGTTAAATTCGGCGGGGGCGAGTTTTAGCCTCCCGGCCCGGATGTATTCATGACCGTCATCCTCCCCCTGGCCAGCTATTGGCAGAAAACTCTGCACCCCGACTTGGCCCGGCTGACTGAGCCCCTCCAGGGCTGGTTCTATACCATCCAACCCAACGGCGATCTTTCCATCAGCCTGGCGGCTTTGGTCATCCTGGGGTTCGGTCTGGGTCTGCTGGGGGGCTTGTTCGGGGGGGCCAGCGGTTTCCTCATGGCGCCGGCGCTCAATCTCGTGGGCCACATCCCCTATAATGTGGCGGTGGGGACCGATCTGGCCCACCTGGCGGGAACCGCCACCGCCGCCAATTTACGGCAACGGGCCCGGGGCTACGTGGATGTCAAGCTGGGACTGTTGCTTTTCCTCGGAAGTTGCCTCGGCTTGGAAACCGGAGCCCGTTTGCTGGAGTCCCTCAAGTATGCCGGAGAGATCACGTTCGGGGGCCGCAACCTCAGCCTGATGCAGGTCGTCATGACCGGAGTCTATGGCGGCCTGCTGGCCTGGATCGCCAGCCTGGCGTACCGGGAAGCCCGGGCGGTCCTCCGAACGGAAACCTTGAGGCCGCCCCCCGAAGCGGCCCCCCTCCCCATGACCTCCCGCTTGCAGACGCTCACCCTGCCGCCGATGGTGTCCCTGCCGTTGTCCGGGGTGGCAGCCGTCTCTTTATGGGTGATCCTGGGGGTTGGCTTCGTGACCGGCTTCTTGTCCGGCCTCTTGGGCGTCAGCGGCAGTTTCATCCGCATGCCGGCCTTGATTTACGTCCTGGGGATCCCCACCGTCGTCTCCATCGGCACCAATCTCTTGGAGTTCCTCCTCCTCTCCCTTTACGGCGCCCTGACTCACAGCCTCAAGGGGAATGTCGATCTCGTCCTCTTGGTCATTCTCCTGGTTACCACCCTCCCGGGCTCTCACTGTGGGGGGTGGCTCCGGAAAAAATCAGCCGGCCCCAAGCTTCAGCTCTTGTTTGCCGGCCTCATTTGTGTCATTATTTTATGTATGTGCTTGAAAATAGTGCGGTAACGGCGGCACGCCCCCTAACCGGCCGGGCCGTCTCGAGGGGGCAGGCGCCCCGACCCCGGTCTGGAGGGATTAGGCATCTCCCCCCAGGACCAGGCGGGACGGATAATTTCGGTCAATCACTCCGGCAACCACCTGTTTCAGAAGATCGATATCTTCCTTTTTCTCCAACAGAACCACGCTGGTCAGCTTCTTCCAATGGCTGAAATCATCCAAGAGGAAGGTATGAATGATCACCGGCAGCCGGGGATACAGCTTCTGAAACTTCTCCAGGATTTGGGGCTCGGAAAAATTCGGGATTTCCGGGTCCAGGAGGAGCAGGTGCGGCGGCTCGTCACCGGCAATCATCGCCAAGACCTCCTGGGTGTCCCTGGCCACCGCCACCTGGTAGCCCTCGGCGGCCAGTTCCCTCTGCAGCAGCTCCCGCACCCGTCGGTTCCGGTCGGTCACCAAAATTTTGAAGGATTCGCCCACGTCGGTCCCCTGCCCAACTTGTCATCTGCCCCTATTGCAACCGATGTGCCACCGGCCCTTGGCACCCTTTTCCAGGGCAACTGCCTGAAAAAAGATATATTTTTGGGCAAGTCCGGAAAACCGTTGATTTTGCCGGGACCTGGGGATGTGTCGAACTTTTTTACAGTTTGTCAAAGAGACCCGAAAGGAGCGTCATGATGCCGGCGACTATCATCATCGTGGACGACGAACCGGATATGTTGATGTTGCTCAAGCTTATCCTGACCGAAAAAACCGATCACCAGGTGCTGACCACCTCTGATCCCCACCAGGCCATTGACTGGTGCCGGCAATATCAGGCGGATCTGGTGATCAGTGACCTGCGCATGCCCCAAATGGAAGGCATCGAACTATTAAAAATCGTCAAAAAGATCGATCCGAACTTACCCCTGGTTCTCATTACCGCCTTTGCCACGGTGGAATCCGCAGTGGAAGCCATGCGCCATCAGGCCTTTGACTATATCACCAAGCCCTTTCGCCGGGAGCAAATCCTGCTGACGGTGGACAAGGCGTTAAAATGGCGCCAGGCCCAGCTTTCGGCCTGAGCCTCCGGCCCCTGGTCGCCGCGTCTAAAATACCATTTTGAAAATATTAGATTTTTTCAAGAGAAAAAAGTCGCCGCCCCCGGGGGGAGGGGAGGTCTTACACAACAAATACCGGAGCTTCCAGAATCTCCTGGCCGCCAACAATGCCGCCCTCCTGGTCATGTCCCGCCTGGAGGAGAAGCTGGCCGGCGACTTTGTTTTCGACATGCAGTACCTCCGCGCCGGGAGCGACAAAATCTTCCGGGCCTGCGAGACCATCGTCGAGGAATTAAATGCCCTGGGGGACGACCGCTATGCGGAGTTGCGCCCCGTGTTCGCCGGCCTCAAGGCCCGGATTCAGGATGAAATTCAGGCAGGCGCCGCGGGCGAGAAGATACCCCTGGCGCTCCCTTTAAGCGAGGTTGATCGCCGGCTCCTCATGGCGGTGGGGGGGAAAAACGCCAACCTGGGGGAAATCAAAAACCGCCTGGGCCTCCCCACCCCCGAGGGGTTCGTCCTGACCGCCGCGGCCTACCGTTTGGTGCTGTCCGAAAATCAATTGACCCAGCGCCTGGCCCGGCTCCTGGAAACCGTGGATGTGAACGATGTGGCCCGCTTGACCGACCAGAGTCAGCGCCTCCGTGACCTGGTGCTGGCGGCCACCGTCCCGGCCCCACTCGCCGAGGCCGTGGAACAACAATATCTTCAGCTCACCGCCCGCCTGGGCTACGAGCCTCACCTGGCCCTGCGGAGCAGCGGTCTCTATGAAGATCAGGAACTGTCCTTTGCCGGGCAGTTCCTCACCGTCTTGAATGTCCCCTTCGCCGATTTCTTCCCCAATTATCTCCGGGTCCTGGCCAGCCAATTCGCCCCCACCGCCCTGATGTATCTGGGCCGGAAAGGGTTCCTCCATCACGAATTGGCCATGAGCGTGGGATGCCTGGCCATGGTGCCGGCTCGGGCCAGCGGCGTCCTGTTCACCATGGACCCCATGGGGGAAGAGGACGAGGTCATGGTCCTGGAGGCGGCCTGGGGCCTGGGACCGTCGGTGGTGGAAGGAACCGTGACCCCGGACCGCTTTACCCTCGCCAAAAAACCGGAGATCAAGGTTGTCCGGCAACACCTGGGGGACAAATTGGTCCGTCTGACCGCGGCCGCCGGCGAGGCCGGGCTCACTCAGGAAGCCGTATCCGCCGGGGACCTGCGCCAGCCCGCCCTGACCGAAACGGAACTTCTGCAACTGGGGCGCTACGCCGTGCGACTGGAGGAGTATTTCGGCGGCCCCCAGGATATTGAATTTGCGGTGGACCTGAACGGACGGCTCCTCCTCCTGCAATGCCGCCCCTTGGCCCTGCTCCGGCCCCAACCCGCCGCCGGCCTGCCGCCGGAGATTGAACCCCGCCACCCCGTCTTGCTGGACCACGGCGCCGCGGCCTGCTTCGGGGTGGCCGCCGGGCCGGTGTTCCTCATCCGCCAGGACGAAGACCTGGCCCGCTTCCCGGAAGGCGCAGTGCTGGTGGCCCGCCACACCTCCTCCCGCTACGGCCTGGTGCTCCATAAAGCCTGCGCCCTGGTGGCCGACATCGGCAGCGCCACCTCCCATCTGGCCATCCTGGCCCGGGAATTTAACCTCCCGGCCCTGGTGGACACGGAAAACGCCACCCAGGTCCTCCCCCAGGGCCAGGAAGTCACCGTGGACGCCACCCACCTCCGGGTATACCAGGGGCGGGTGGAATCCTTACTCGCCCCTAAAAAGGAAAAACCCACCCTGCTGGCCGAAACCCCCATTTACGCCACCCTGCGCCGGGTCTTGCGCTGGATCACGCCCCTGAATTTAACCGACCCGAAGTTGAGCGACTTTACCCCGGCCGCCTGCAAGACCCTCCACGACCTCACCCGCTTCGCCCATCAGATGGCCGTGGCCGAGATGTTTGATCTGGGGGAACGGGTGGGGCCGGATCAGGCGCAGATGGTCCAACTCAAGACCCCTATCCCCCTGAATCTCCACCTGATTGACCTGGGGGGCGGCATCGCCGCTGATCGGCGGGCCCGGTTCATCCCTCCCGAAGCCGTCGCCTCCATTCCTTTTCAGGCCCTGTGGCGGGGGATCAGCCATCCCGACATTTCCTGGGCCGGCCCCATCCCCCTCGATGTGAAAGGCCTTTATTCGGTGGTCTCCCGCTCCCTGACCGGCGCCCCGCCGGACTTCTGGGCCCGGACCCTGGCCATCGTCTCTCTGAACTATCTCAACTACAACTCCCGCCTGGGCTATCACTTCGCCACCCTGGACGCCTGGGTCAGCCAGGTGCGCAACGACAACTACATCAGTTTCCGCTTCAAGGGGGGCGCCGCAGACGAACCCCGCCGGGGGCGCCGGGCCCGTTTTCTCGGCGCGGTTCTGGCCAAGCTGGATTTTGAGGTGGAGGTCGCCGGCGACCTGGTGGTGGCCCGCCTCTGGAAGTATCCCCAGCCCCTCCTGGAAGAAAAACTCGACCTGGTGGGCCGGCTCATGGGCTGCGCCCGGCAGCGGGATATGGTCATGGCCGACGACGCCCTGGTGGACTGGTACATCCAGGCCTTCCTGGCCGGCAATTACCGCTTCGCGGGCGAACCCGGCGCCGCGCCCGCCTCCTAATGGCGCCGGGCCTTCCAGGCCGTTACTCCACGTTTTGCCCCAAATTGAGACCTCTGTGGCAGTCTTGCTCGCTTTCTCTTTACATCGTTTGCCCAAAGTTTTTCCGATGGCCCGGTTGATCGTAGGGGCACGGCGTGCCGTGCCCACCATCCTCGGGGGCAGAGCTCGCCATCCTCGGGAACAACTATTCTTGACAACCGCTAGAATTCGCCTGGCGGGACCCCAGGCGGCTTTTGCCGGGCCGCAGCCGCACACGTCTTCCCTGCCCCCCCAACAAAAAGAGGCCAAACATCTTGGCCTCCATCCCCGCAAACCGTTGGCGGAAGTGCATGGGAATCGAACCCACCTACCGCCTTCCTCAGACGGCACACCGGATTTGAAGCACTCATGGCGAGGCCGGAGACCCTTCAAACCCGCATGGTTGACACACTGACTTTGCACCGAGTGGCAGGATTTACCCTCCTGCCACTCGCAACCTACTCACCAACCTACTCACAATTATATGCGGTTCAAGAAATTTCTGCCAAGTATAAATTCTTGGCCTCATAAAGCAGCACCCGAAGGGATTTTTGTCAACCTCTTGACCATGTAGGCTTACAAGGACGGCGAAACTTGATCCATTTCATCTATGTGGCCCCTCTGTAGCGCGGGATCATGTCCCGCATAGGAGTTGTGGCAGACCTTCTGGGCCGCTTTCCCAAATTCCCCATCGGCTGCAAGAGACTTGTCGGGCACAAGCCTCAACCCTTACGCTTCTATCAAAAATAAATTCATATAACCTTGTTTTTTTATTGACAAAACACTAAATTTATGGTCAAAATTTGACATAATATTTATAAATATGTCAAATAATGAAAAATACTAATAAATACAATGGCTTTTCGACAAATAAAGTAAGCGCTTTGACGGGAGTCTCAGCTCGGCAACTGCGCTGGTGGGAAAAACAGAGGCTTATAAAGCCAGGCGCTTTGCCTGGCCGCAAGCCAGGTCAAACGCGGCGCTATAATCTCCAGGACTTATTGTGTATAATTATGGTTAAGGCACTAAGGGACAGAGGTGTCAGCCTTCAGAAAATCAGGAAAAGCGTCGATAGCATCAAGCGCACCGGCGTTCACAACCCGCTTTCCCAACTCAGGGTTGCTTGCTTAGCCAATCGGGTCGTGTTCAAGAAGGGTGACAATTATTTAGAAATATCCGGGCAAATAGTCATCCAGGAAACTTTGGAGAAAATCCGCCCTGAATTACAGCGCAGAGGCATATCCGAGCAGGAGGTCGAGGTGGCCAATAGACATTATTTAGAAAAGGTTGCATCTTTTTAATTTTAGCAAGCAAACCCTTGCAATCGTTTAAACTTTGTGGTTAAAATCACAATCTATGCTTGGTTCGTTCGAGGAAGCAAGATATGGAAGCTCCGGGAGCTAGCCACACCCTGCTCAAGCATTTCGCTTTTTACCCTTATATTTTTTTATACCAAATTACGGGTTGGTCTACCTCGGGGACCATCTTGTGCCCTGCGATTAGCTGAAAGATGGAAAAAATCCGCGAAGAACTTATGGAAATTGCAAGGCGCATGTCGGATAGTGAGATAGAAGCCCTTCGGGATCTTCGCAGGGAAGTTGTGGATTTGGACCTTCCCGAGGAGGCCTCAAGGACTGATAATGCCCTCTTTTTGGCCTTATATTTGGCCAAAAGACTGACTGGAGATGTGTGGGAGAACTTGGCCACAGACGCTTCTTTCGATTTTAATGAAAACCAATTAACGCCATTCACAATTTCTTTGGGAGAGGCCATTCAAACCATCTTGTCCGATGATACTGGAAACCATGAAATCGTGAATAAATTTGGCGAATTGACCCGATGTCTTTATGGGTATTTTTACAAAATTTCCCTCGACCCTGGCCTTGTTAGGAAAGGAGAAAAACAATGAGCAAGCGATCTTTAAACCCCAAGACCCAAAGGGCCTTTGACCGGGAGAAGTTGTGGGTTGCTCGCGAGGTTTTCCTTAAGCCTGGGGTGATTAAAGCCAGCAGTCATGGCCTACGAAGTGGGTCGAAAGATGATTACTATTTTGACTTGGACTATCTGTTAAATGAACCATATCAGGCTGAGATGGTGTTGGACATCTATGCTTCGATGGTTAATGCAATTAAGCAGGAGGTTCCTATCGATTTCCTTGCTTTTATCGAAAAGGCTTCAGGGGGGACAATAGGTGCTCTTCGTTTATCGGTGGCGTTGTCTGTTAAAGCGAGGCTACCGAATTTATCTGTGCGGCTTCGTAAGGAAATCTTTTTTGAGAAGCTGAAAACTAGATTTTCTGAAAAGGGATTAAAAGGACTTCGTGCTGTCATTGTCTCAGATCATTGTACGTCTGGCAACGAAGTTTTGCTTGCTGCACAGGCATTGCGGAAAAATGAGGTGTTGGTTGAAGATGCTGTTGTCTACACAGTCCGTCCCGACAAGCTTCATTGGGACAAATTTCGGGAATTTAAAATTAATCTGCGGCACGCTTTTGAACTGCCAATATCATATGAAATGGTTCCTAAAGAAGCTAAACAACTCGGAGCTATCGCAGTGGCAGTAAATTTTTAGCACCTTGAGAGATTAAAGCTTTGCAAACGCAAGTTTCTTGGAAAATAACGATCAAAAACAACCGAGGCGCTAGGCATGAATTAGAAATTAAAATATTTGATTACGGAAAACCCGAATCGCCTGATCAGACTCCCGACCAACCATTCTCTGAAAGAATAATTCTTCCTTCGTCACTTGAAATTTCGAATTTTCAATCAACATCTTATGGTAAGGCTTTAATTTGGGCAGACAATCTTACCATTGAAGTATCACAAATTACTAAAGGTCTTTCAGGTTCTTTCCCAAATCCACTTATAATCCATTGTAATTTTGATGAAGACGAAATAATTTCAAATTATGATGATTTTTCAGTTATATCAATATTCCATAATTGTCGAGATTTAAATGCTTCGTTAATAGATGTTCAAATAAGACTCCCAAAGCCAGCTTTTCTTCGGTATTATTTAGACCTAATTTTAGTGAAGATATTTAAGTGGACGTATTTATTAAAATTTTATGGAATGAAAGAGATCGTAGGAATGTATAATGTTGGGAAGGCTGAGGGGCCGGATGCGCAAGATTGGGATGTTTTAGATGATGGTCGGGAGCCTGTTCTAAAATTTAAAAATCCCAAAGGAACTATCAGCTTCCCCAATATAAATTTTTATTACTCCAGAGCTGCAAAGCCTTTGCAGTTAACTTTAGGTGCTGGCCTTTCTTTTATGTTTTTCCATTGGGCAATATCTCGGTTCCTCCAATGGATAGCGGGAGGGCATTAGAATGGACAATTTTCCTAATAAATACGGAATAATCCCAGCCTGCGACGTAACCGGTTTAAAAGAATTAGTAAATCTCGTTAAAGCAACGCGGTCATTAGAATTTATCCTAGCATACAAGATTGGCGTGAAAATGATTGCCCAGGAAGGGGCCAGGAAGGTTGTCCGGGAAATTCGCCGTTTAACCAATTTGCCTATAATATACGATCATCAAAAATATGGAACTGACATCCCAGACCTTTCCGGAGGGGAGATTCTCGAAAGTTTCAAAGATGCTGGGATAGATGGGCTAATTATATTCCCCTTTGCAGGGATTAAGACCTTACAAGCTACTGTTGAAGGCTGTAGGAGGGCCAACCTTATTTCGATTGTCGGGGGAGAAATGACCCACCCGGGTTTCCTAGTTTCAGAAGGCGGATATATCGCTGATGATTCTCCCGAGAAGATTTATCGGGATGCGGCACACCTTGGAGTTGATACTTTTGTTGTCCCCGGGACAAAAATAGAAAAAATAAAAGAATATACTAAGGTTATCGGTGACTTGGTGCCAAATCCGCGCCTTATGTTTCCAGGGATAGGGAAGGGCCAGGGAGGAGACATCGCCGAAGCATTTAAAGCAGCGTTACCTTATAGCTGCTCCGCAATTGTTGGCAGAGGTCTTTACGCTGCCGAAGATATAGGAGCGGCTGCAATAGGTCTCTGGAAGAGCGCTTCCTCTGTTTTGTGATGTAAAATTCTCCATCTAATCCTACCTCAATTTCTTTCTTCCTCTGCCTTTCTTGATCACCTCGATATGCTAATTGAAAAAAGCGGCAGATTGGCATATAAGTCGATAAGAGGCAGGGGTTCAGTAACCGGTAGCGCCGGAAGATCGAAGCGAATACTCCTGAGCGCAGAGCCAAAAAAATGGCGAACGAAGCCGACACATGTCGCAAATACGTCCTCCCCAAGCTCATCGACTCTGGGTGGGATAACGATCCCCATTCTTTCACTGAGCAGAGGACCTTTACCGACGGCAGGATCGTTGTTTCCGGCGGGAAAGTCCACCGCCGTCCCCAAAAGCGGGCCGACTATCTGCTCCGTTACACCCGAGACTTTCCCGTCGGCGTAATCGAGGCCAAGGCGGAATACAAGTTGCCGGGGACCGGGCTGCAACAGGCTAAGGATTACGCCGAAATTCTGGGGTTAAAGTTCGCTTACGCTACCAATGGGCACGGCATCATCGAGTTCGACTATCTGACCGGGCTGGAGCAGGAGATCACCCAGTTTCCCGCCCCATCCGAACTTTGGGAACGCCTCGCCACTTTCCAAGGTCTGGATGAAGGCAAGAAGAACCGCCTGCTCACTCCCTTCAACCACCTCTCTGGCAAAAGTCCCCGTTACTACCAGGAGATCGCCATCAACCGGGCAGTCCAGGCTATCCTGCAAGGCAAGAAGCGCATCCTTCTCACCATGGCGACCGGAACCGGCAAGACCGTGGTGGCCTTCCAAATCTGCTGGAAGCTCTGGTCGGCCCGGTGGAACCGCACCAGCGAATACCGCCGCCCCAAAATCCTTTACCTCGCTGACCGCAACATTCTCATCGATGACCCCAAAGACAAAATCTTCGCCCCCTTTGGCGAGGCCCGCCACAAGATCGAAAACGGCGTCGCCGTCAAGAGCCGGGAGATGTATTTCGCCATCTACCAGGCCATCGCCAAGGATGAGCGCCGCCCCGGACTCTATCGGGAATATGCCCCTGACTTCTTCGACCTGATCATCGTGGACGAGTGCCACCGGGGGAGCGCCAAGGATGAGAGCAACTGGCGGGAGATTCTCGAATATTTCCACCCGGCCTATCAGTTAGGCATGACCGCCACGCCTCTTCGCAACGACAACATCGACACCTATCAATACTTCGGCAACCCCATCTATATTTACAGTTTGCGCCAGGGCATTGAGGACGGCTTTTTGGCCCCCTATCGGGTGCATCGAGTCATCACCACCGTGGACGCCGCCGGCTGGCGCCCCGACGCCGGGGAACTGGACCGCTATGGCCGGGAGATACCCGATGGCGAATATACCACCAAGGACTTTGAGCGGATTATCGCTTTGAAGGCCCGCACCCAGGCTATCGCCCGGCACCTCACCAACTTCCTCAAGAAGACCGACCGCTTTGCCAAGACCATGGTGTTCTGTGTGGATCAAGAGCACGCCGATGAGATGCGCCGCACCCTGAATAACCTCAATGCCGACCTGGTGCAGCAAAATTCGGATTATGTCTGTCGGGTGACCGCCGAGGAAGGTCCCATTGGCCGGGGTCACCTCAGCCGCTTCCAGGAGTTGGAAACCCTCACACCGGTGATCCTGACTACTTCGCAGCTTTTAACTACCGGCGTCGATGCTCCCACCTGCCAGAACATCGTCCTGGCCCGAGTGGTCGGCTCCATGACCGAGTTCAAACAGATCATCGGGAGAGGAACTCGGGTGCGAGATGATTACGGCAAGTATTATTTCAGCATCTTGGACTACACCGGCGCAGCTACCCGCCACTTTGCCGACCCCGACTTTGACGGCGAACCGGCCTTGATTATCGAACAGGAGATCGACGAGAACGGCCAGGTCACCGAGGAAGAGATTGTTTCTCCTGAAGAACCTACTGATGCAGGGGGAGAGATCATCGAGACCGAGCCTCCTGAAATCATTGACCATCCACCTCATGAACCCCGCAAGTTTTACGTGAACGGCGGGTTTTTCGAGATTGCCGCCCACCTGGTCTATGAACTGGACGGCGACGGCAAGAAACTACGGGTGGTGAAATATACCGACTATACCGCCGAGCGGGTGCGGACCCTTTACCCAAATGCTGCGGCCTTGCGGGAGCAGTGGGCCGATCCCGAGCAGCGCACCCTTATCGTGGAGTCCCTGGCCGAACGGGGCATCGATTTCAAGGAGTTGGCCGAAGCCACCGGACAACTTGATGCCGACCCTTTCGACCTCCTCTGTCACGTGGCTTACAA
>Ga0172371_10007037_pt1 | contig 16139 bp, 12 predicted proteins | sample Lak12m_FD_114543 | JGI IMG/M metagenome (GOLD analysis project Ga0172371, IMG submission 114543) | Freshwater microbial communities from Kabuno Bay, South-Kivu, Congo - kab_022012_12m | ecosystem: Environmental > Aquatic > Freshwater > Lake | place: Democratic Republic of the Congo: South-Kivu...
CCAACCCGTTGATACCTGACAGCACGCCCGGCTTGCAGATCACGAAAAAGGGAACCATAGTGGCGGAGGAGGCCACCGGTAGGACGACACTGGACAAAGTTTGGGCCGGTGGTGACGTTGTGTCGGGGGCGGCCACAGTGATTTCCGCTATGGGGGCCGGCCGCAGGGCTGCGAGATCCATAAGCGAATATCTGAGCAGTCATTGATACCGATTCTCTCTCGAGAGTGTGAATCGGCAAGGAAATCCCTTCCAACACTGACCTGGTTCCCAGGTCAGTAGCACCCAAGAACTTCACTGTTTCACGGAGCCGGGTGCCACGGACTTGCGCACGCAGGTCCGTGATTTTTCATTTCTATGTTTCACGTCAAATCGTGAATTTATTGCCTATGAATCGATGATTTGCCGGACCTTCTGAAGAATTTTAGCAACATTAAAGGGCTTGCGTAGGAATCCCGCGGCCCCCAATTGACGGGCGTCCAGCGGACCGCCGCCGGATTCGTAGCCGCTGGCCACGAGAACTTTTGCCGCCGGGTTGATCTTAAGAAATTCCTTCATACATTGCTTGCCGCCCATCTCAGGCATTATGAGATCCAGTATTGCGAGCGAGATATTGTCTTTTTCTTTTCGGTATATTTCCAAAGCCTCTTTCCCGTTTCGGGCCAGCAAGACGTTGTAACCGTACCGGCCGAGGATTCGTTCGCCGAAATCCCTGACGAAATCTTCGTCATCCACAAGAAGGATGGTTTCTGTCCCGCGAGGAAACTTGATCGGCTCCGCGGTTGTTTCCGACGCAGATGTCTCCTGGTCCAACGAAGGGAAGCAAATCTTAAAAGTGGTCCCTTTACCAGAGTCACTCTCGCAGATGATGTGCCCACAATGTTGCTGCACAATTCCGTGGACAACGGCCAACCCAAGGCCGGTTCCTCTTCCCACTGCTTTGGTGGTGAAAAAGGGATCGAAAATATTCTCCAACGTTTCTTTGTCCATTCCCGCGCCGGTATCGGATATGGTCAGGACCACATGGGCTCCTGGTTCGGCGCCGAGATGCGTACTGCAATATTCATCTTCAAGAGTGGTGTTTTCCGTACTTATTGTCAGCTTGCCTCCTTCAGGCATAGCGTCACGCGCGTTTAGCGCCAGATTCATTATCAACTGCTCCATCTGCGTAGGATCCGCATTTATAGCTGACAACGAATCCGAGAGTCGCAATTCAATGTCGATCATTTTCGGTATTGTTCGGCGCAAGATTTTCAGCGCGCGCTCAATTTGATGGTTAAGATTGATTGTCCGTTGTTTGCTTTCGGTCTGGCGACTGAAGGCAAGCAACCTCTGAACGAGATCCGCTCCGGTGCGAGCTGCTTCAAATATCTTCCGGAGGTCTTCATATTCGGGGTCTGTTTCTTTCCTTTCCAAGAGGAGCAATTCTGAAAAGCCCATAGTTACTTGGAGCAGATTATTAAAATCATGCGCTATGCCGCCGGCCAGGGTCCCGACCGCCTCCATCTTTTGGGCCTGAAGAAGTTGTTTCTCAAGTCGTTTCCGACTCGTTATATCCCTAATTATTCCTTGATACCCTATGATGGCGCCTTCATCGTCTCGCCGAACGGTTGAGCTAAGGAGGCAATCAATTTCCGTTCCGTCTTTCCTGCGGCGTTTAACCTCATAATCTTTCAACGCTCCTGCTTGTTCTATGTCCTTTTGGAACTGTTTGCGCATGTCCGGATTAGGATAAACCGTGAGAACATCCATATCCCTGATCTCTTCTTCAGTAAAACCGAACATTTCCATGAATGCGTGATTGGCGTCAATTAGCCTGCCTTCCCGGCTCGTAATCACGACCGCGTCTCTAGATTCCTGAAAAAGAGCGCGATAATTAAGCTCACTCTCTACGAGCGCCCGTTCGGCTTCTTGTTGTTCAGTGATATCAAAAATTACTACTTGTTCAGCGCGGCGACCCTGATAATCCACCAGGGTTACAAACAGTTGCGCGGAGAATTCTTCTCCATCCGTTCTCTGAAGTTTAGTTAAGTATTGTCCCGGAACATCCAAGGAGCCGGCAAGACGCTCGGTCACAAATCGGCCAATGCGTTCTCTCTCCTGCCGGGAAACAAGGGCGAGATCTTCGGTTCCCAAGGCTTCTTCTACCGAATTCCACCGGAACATCCGGACGCCTGCGGAATTGATGAAGGCAAGCTTACGATCCTGAAAGATTGCCACAGTGTGAGGCAGAGATTCTATCAATAGCCGATATTTCTCTTCGCTTTCCTTGAGAGCTTCTTCGGTCTGTCGGCGAGCGGTGATATCTCTGCCAATAGCCTGGAATCCTGTGATTTCACTATCTTCAGTGACTAGTTGAATGTACTGGCCAATCCATACGGTTTCCCCTTGCTTGGTTATGATTGGCAGTTCGTAATATGTTACCGGAATCTTCTTGACGTACTGGAGGCCATAGAATCTCTCGACTTCCTTCTTGTATTCCGGGTGAATTAAGTCAAGATAGCGAATACGGGTGATTTCATCATTAGAATAACCGGTAACTCGCAATCCAGCTTGATTAAAAATCAGGAAGAAGCCTTTAGCGTCTGTCAGGTAAATAATGTCATTAGCGTTGTCGACCAGTTGACGATAGCGTTTTTCACGTGCTTTTAGGGCTTTGTGCGTCTCATCCAGGGCCCGCAGCTTTGCTTCAAGTTCGGTAATTATGGAGCGCAATTCCATCAATTCATTGACGGGCTGTTCTCCGTTTTTGGCCTCGGAATCCACTGTGACACCCTCACGTTAAGACGGACGCAGACGATAGGTGGGCTAACTCGGACAGGCGCAAATAGTGATCGAGTAATCTTAGAGACCCAATTGTCTCAGAACCTTGAAAGATTGTATAGAAAAATTTTGTGAAAACCGGTTAGTTTTAAGTTACGTGCGGGAAAGAATTTTGGACATTCCATAAGATCTTCGTGCCGGATGTGTGAGAGTCGTTTAAAGTGGGACCTCCTTGTCTTCGATGTAGGATCGGACCAAATTCCGGGCGCTGAAATGTCCCAACGTGATGTAAGAAATAAGCCTTTCCGGGCCGAAGAGTTGTCTACCTATGCGGCGATGGCTCAAACCGCGGGAATGTAGTTCGAGCACCCGGCCAGCCGTTTGTTCCAAGTATTCGATCTTGGTTCGCAGCGCCTCTTTGGGGTTGTCTCGCACCGTCCCACTTCCGGGAAATATGTACTGCGCATCCAGTCGAGCCAATTTCTTAAGAGAGTCGATGATTTGCCAAACGTTATAGTCACGCCGCAATGCCTTGTCGCGGCCCCCCACGTATGCATCCCCGGCAAAAAGCCAGCCTTGCCTAGGTTCGTATAGACAGACATGATCGGGGCTGTGCCCGGGTGTATGAATTACTTCAAATCGGAAATGCTCCGTCTCAAGTTGGTTTCCCAATGCCTGCCCTGTCGACGGCGCCGGATACCCCCATACTACACGCTGGTAAGGATGCAATCGCCTCAGCCTGGGATCTGCCAGATAGGGTAGGGCATCCCGATGAGCCAAAATCTGCGCGCCAAAGACTGATTGCAAAGCAGCATTAGCCCCTAGATGATCCTCATGGCTGTGGGTGTTTGCGATCAAATGGATATGTGACCCGTCCAGAGCCGGAGTCAACTCGTGAACAGTATGGGCGCACCCCGTGTCCACCATGAGGCCGTCGACCAAATAGGCGGCAGTGTAGTACAAGTTCCTGCCAAATATTGTACTGCGATGCTGAATTTGCGAACCAAGCCGATTTGTTCGGCGCTGATCATTTGTTCATTACTCCAAAACCGCTCGGCGATTTCGATCAACGAGGAGTCAATATTGTAGCACAAGTCCGACAGAGGGTTAATTGCGCCGCGGAGAAATGCAATGTGCGACAGTAGGACCGGCAAGATGCCGGTCCTACTGGTTGTTGACTTCAGCCAAGCACGAGAGCGATATTCATGTGCGACAGTCACCGGAGGATTCAATATGCAGAACGGCAACAGCACTAGTGTAACCGTGGTGGGCGCAGGCGCTATCGGCGGTGTGACAGCTGCTTTCCTGAAGAAGGCAGGATGGAATGTCAAAATAGTGTGCAAACATCAGGAAATTGCTGATCGTTGCGCTGAGCCCGGCATACACGTGTTCGGCAAGAAAGGCGAAGATCACGTTCAACTGAGGGCGCTGAAAAATATCACAGACCTCAATGGGCCACAGGACGTGACGCTCCTCGCGACCAAAGCCACCGAGTGTGTCGATGCCGCACGGGAGCTTCTCCCGTTTCTTAGAGGTGACTCCATCTTAGTATCCTTGCAAAATGGCATCTGCGAACAAGCCCTGGCGGCAATTGTGGGCCGAGAGCGCGTCATGGGATGCGTGGTGGGCTGGGGCGCGACAATGCACGGATCGGGAGAACTGGAGGTCACATCCGACGGCGAGTTCGTCATCGGCGCCATAGACGGTAAACCGGACCATCGATTGCAGCTGGCGCAGGAGATGCTGAATACGGTAATGCCTACTCGGATTTCAGACAATATAATGGGCGAGCTATATTCCAAATTGATTGTCAATTCCTGCATCAACGCGCTTGCAGCGATAACTGGCCTCACCCTTGGGCAAATGCTGGCCATGAAGAAGGTCCGGAAAATATTCATCGAATTAATGCGTGAGATGATGGCCGTGGCCGACGCAATGGACATAACAGTGGAGCCTGGCGGGGGAGGCAAGATCGACTATTATCGCTTGCTGGCCCAACATGGCCGCATTGCTGATTTCAAAAGGCACTTGTTGATCCGTGTAATCGGTTTCAAATACAGGCAGGTCAAGCCTTCAAGTCTGCAATCTTTGGAGCGAGGCCGAAAAACCGAAATCGACTTCCTGAACGGATATGTTTGCGAAGAAGGCCGTCGCTTGGGGGTTTCCACGCCGCTGAATGAGAACGCCGTGGCAGTAATTAAGGAGATAGAATCAGGCGAGCGGCAGATTGGTCTTGATAATCTTAATGATCCGGCGTTCGACCGGTTTTAGAAACTTGTTGGCGGCCTTTATTCGTGAAAGCGCCCACATTTGGTTGTTGCGACCGACAACGACCTCTTGTTCCTCCGGAACCCGGACGTAGTCACGTCCGGGCCACCCACAATGCGCTAGACAGGATCGGTCTCTTCTGACGGCGCATCGTCTTTTTCCAGCGCAATGAAGGCGAACATTGCCAATTTGTCCATCCACGGGCCAAGGAGATTTTCGACTCGTCGGATCAGGGCAAATGCTGATCCCGGGGCGAAGGAGCGCAGAGACAAGCCTCCAGCAAGTAGGTAGACGAAAGGCATCATCGGCTTAAGAGCTAGCAACCGCCATTGAGGAAATTCCCGCCTGAAAAGCGCAAAGTCCCTGGAAAAAAGAATCCAGGGAAGCGCGCCATTGGCTCCCGACAGCGGCCCCTTGGGTGTAAAACCCCATTCATGGGTTTCTGCGTCAAAAGGCTCATGGTGCAGTTTGGAATATACAAAGGTAGACCATGCTGTCACCCAAGGCTCCACCATAATTATCCTGCCGCGGCGCTTCACGCAACGAGTGGCCTCCTTGAAAAACAGCCGAGGCGAACACAAGTGATGTAGAACGTCCGTCATGACTATGGCGCGAAGACCGTCCTCCGCGAACGGCATCTCATGAGCATCGAGCGCCAATGATATATCGGAGATTCGTAAGAAATCTGAGGTGACAAGATCGGGTATATATTCACTCAAGAAGCCGGCGCCGGAACCCAGCTCCAGCACGCGGCCCGATCCTGGAGGCAGATATGCGACTATTAGTTGGTACCATTCATCGTAGATTCTTTGCAAGTAGGTCTTGTTTCTCATTATTTGACGAAATACCGCTATAGAGCCAGGGTTGTCCGGGTCCAGCTCGCGGGCGAGAGGGTGGGTCAGCAAGTCTTTAAGCGCTTTTGTCATTCATCGCCAAATCATCAATGCCAACGGTACCCTAGGTCTCGCAGTTAGCAATGAGAGGCTGTGGAGCGAAGAGTTTCAAACGAATTTCAAACGCAGAGCCGCGACAGCGGCCATCCTCAACAGAAGCAGGCCATGCTTCCAGCGCCGGATGTTTGTGTCGCCATACACTCGCTCTCGATATCGGATCGGAAGATCAAGTATCCTTAAATTCAGGCGGGCTGCGCCTAGAATTAGATCGAAATCTCCGAACGGGTCCAGTTTTCCGAAAAAAGACCTATTTTGGGCGATAATCTCGTACTGTTCTTTCCATAGGACCTTTGTTCCGCAAAGAGTATCTTTGATATTCTGCCCCAGCAAAAAAGAAAAACCGAGACCGAAAAACCTGTTCCCCACAAGATTGAGATACCGCATCGCCTGGTCTTCCATTGGATAGACCAACCTGACACCATTGATGAATTCTCCCTTTCCCGAAACCAAGGCATCGTAGAACCGCGGGAGATCTTCAGGAGGAACGGTCAAGTCCGCGTCCAAAATCATCAGGATTTTGCCTTCGGCTTTTTCAAATCCCAGCCGCACGGCGTCTCCCTTGCCTTCGCCGGTCTGCCTGAACAGCTTACAACGTCGATGAGGGTTTTCAGATATGGCGCTTTCTATCGCGGCATAGGTATTATCTTCGGAATGGCCTTCCACAAAAACCAGCTCGGTGCCGCTGCCCATCTCCGGGACTCGCTGCATGATTTCAGGAATATTCCCGGCCTCGTTTCGGGCGGGGACTACGACCGAGACCACCGGTTTTTCAGTTTGCCGGGCCGATCCAACATATCGCGCGACCGTGAAACTGGTTAATGCAGCCAGCCTGAATGGCCACAATTTCACCAGGAAGCGATTACATAACGGGGCGAACAGGGGTATGTCGAGAGGGCAAAGGATTTCGGTCCAGTGCCGGATTACCTGGAAATCAGCAAGCTCCAGCAGGTCGGAGAGGTCTTCCACATGCAGCCAGTTCTGATTCAACGTAGGTCTGGCAAGCTCAAGTTTTTCTGTCGCGGCCAGAGGAAGTTCCCATACGCGGCTGTACAAATTGATGATGACGCGGGTGTTGCGATTTGCCACCGAAGCCAAATTGAGAAGCGCAGTTTGAACATCCCATAAATCATTCACCAGATCGGAAAGGATGATGATGTCGAACGGCTCGTCGAGTGGCAGCTCGTGAGCATCTGCGTGTATGAAATGGAGGTTAGGGTGTCGCGAGCCAGCGGCGCGGACCATATCGCCGGAGAAGTCAACACCCACGCCAAAAGAAGGTTCCAGCGCTCCCAGCAAGTCGCCGTGGCCGCAACCGATTTCAATGACGCGCAACCCAGGAAAGACGAGAGATCTGTACACGTCTTCCAATCTCTGATGATAGTATCTTCCCCACGTCGCAGCCACTCCGATTTCGCGGGCGACTGAATCCCAATGGAGCCGCCGCTCCTTGGTATACTCATCTCTTGCGCTTGACATGTGGTGAACTCGAAACCAATTATTGATATATTACCGGTCAGTGTTGATCAATGAGTCCCCTTGGACAACATTTCCAGTATCAAGATGGCATGGAGAGGCATTTCTCCTTACAATGAAATAGCATTACTTCGAGCTGCTGATATTACTCAGGCCAGTCATGTAGCTCACATCTTTCCTAATCAAGCGGAGTCATTCCGGCTCCGGGAGAGCTGACTCGCCGTGTGAGCCAGAAATGTTTCGAGTATTATTGCCGGTACCAAACCCCCTGTGTCAAGGCGCAACATTGAAAATGCCGCCATTGGCAAGAGGACGCCGACTACAAGAAGCGAGGCATTTGGGCACGGCTCTTGACCGCGGAGTTCCTTGTTTGTAAAATCGAACGCCGACGCAGGTTGTAATCAGCCGGATTAGTGAGGAAGTTTATTCCGGCCCGATCATCGCCCGGAATTAAGCTGAAGACGAAAGGTGTACGGCCGAAATGAACGATGCTCCGACCGAAGGTGAAGCGGGACCTTTTTTCATGGGGCGGCTCCCATTTTTTCTTCTCTTGATCCCAGCTATGATAGGGACGTTCGCCACAGGTTTTCTCACCTACCGCCACATTGTGCTTACGAGCCATGTGGGCAAGGTAGGACAGTCGTTTTTGTGCCGGGCAAATGGCAGAATAGATTGCGACTCCATCTTGTTGACCGATTACGCGGTACTTTTCGGTTATTTTCCTTCCGCGGTCCTAGGTCTGATGGGTTTTGCATTTGTTCTCTGGCTGACAATCAATGCGCTTGCTAACCAGCGCATGAGAAAGGTTTCGTGGACCCTACTGGTTTTGTACTTTTTTGCAGCCATCGGGTTTAGCTGGTATTACGCGTACATAATGATGTTTGAAGTCGATATTATCTGCACATGGTGCATAGTGTCCCATGTGATGAATCTGTTCTGTCTGATCACTGTCCTGGTAATCTCGATCAAGAATAGAGAAGAATTTCTGCTCCCCGAAATATCCACGTTGGCGGAGCGGATTTATTTTGTCATGGGCGGAATTGCCGTAGCGTTGTTAATTTTCTTTGTCGCCGGCATGTGGGAAAAGTCACTCAGCTTCGAGGATGCGAAGTCGAAATTTGAAGACCTGGCCAATGATCCTGCTGTGATTCTGGCGGTGCTCAAGGGATCTCCTACCTACGAAGTGCCGGTCGGCCCGGCAGATCCTGTGTTCGGATTGACCACGGCTCCATATCCGATTGTCATGTTCACGGATTTTCAATGCCCCGTATGCCCGAAGGTCGAGGCATTTCTTCGTCAGCTCGTTGCCCTGAATCCGAATGAACTGAAGCTGGTACATAAGAATTTGCCTTTATCCAAGGATTGCAATAAGAGTGTTTTGGAAGCGACGGGTTTCCATCCTATGGCATGTCCTGCGGCTAGGGCGGCCTACGCAGCGTTTCTGTTGGGAGGATCACGCCCGTTCTGGCAATATAGTGACCTGCTATTCAGCAATCAGAAGCACTTGGAGAATGCGCGTTTGGCGGAATTTGCCCAAAAGGTCGGGTTAGATATGTCAAAATTCACGGAACTGTTGAAACCTGATTCACCCGCGGCCAAGAAGGTGGAAGAAGACGTGGAACTGGCGGTGAAGCTCAGGCTTAGTTCGACCCCACAGTTATTTTTTGAAGGCAAGAGATTGCCCGAAAACTTCAAGGGCGCATATCTCGAGGACGCTATCGAGGAACTGATCAAAGCCAATTATCCGGAGAAGTCCAATTTCAAGCTAAATAAGGCGGGCCCATTGAAATGAACTGCTGCAATAATGGTTTCTGCGTTCCAACGAGAACGCTCAAATTTAGTCAAAGTTTTCTATTTGCGGCTATCGTTTTGTTTATGGCGTCAGCGGTTGCATTCGGAGCAGGCGACGCTACGCTCGCTCCATTAGAGAATGTGAGCATGGGCATTTCTTCGACCGCTGTCATTGACAAAATCAAACCCGTCGGGACGCATTCCTCGGAACCGAGTCCTTGGGACAAAAGGAAGAAAGTGATTTGGCAGCTTCCCGACAATTCAAATTATGACAAGGTGATGTTCTTGTTCACGGAAAAGGATCGTCTATATCTCATGCGTTTCGTCGTGAAGAAAGCAGCTTGGTCGGAGTTGCACAAAGTTAAGACAGCGCTTCTTGAGAGATACGGCATTTCCTCTGAGAAACCGGGGAGATTAAGGATACAGAATCAGGATGTGCTGGTGTACGAAGGATTGAAGTCGGATTACAGCTTCTTTGAGTTCACCGATACTAAGACTGGAGAGAAAGCCTTCGAACTGTATGACAGAAAGGTTAGCACGGAAGACCAGCCGAAGAAAGGCGCTAAGAGTAAGAGCGAGAGTCGGCAGTAAGGGTTTGATGGTCTCCTCGCCACAAAACGCGTCAGCAACATTGCCACACGGTCATCAGCGAGTCCCCATCCGCCTTTCTGCAATTCTCCTCGTTGTTTTCGCAATCGCTGCGTCAGCAATCTACTATCCAGGTCTAAAGGCCCCATTTGTTCTTGATTCCATCCGCTTACAAATACTTGCAGACATTGATCATCAGGTCGAGTTGAAAGACTTTATCGGTCTCGGCCCCAATAGGCTGGTATCGATGCTCAGCTTTTATTTCAACTACGCTATTGGCGGCATGGACCCCTACTATTTTCGTGTTTTCAACATATTGGCGCTTTCGACCACTTCCGTGGCTGTAGTCGCGATGCTGTGGCTGCTCATTGCGATGGCAGACCCGCAGTCTTCTCCTACTGAAAGAAAGTTCGTCGCTATCGGAATAGGATTCCTATTCCTCGCGCATCCCGTTAACACCAGCGTGACGCTGTACGTCTGGCAGAGGCAAGCTTTACTGGCGTCCCTGTTTTATTGCTCCGCGTTTGTTGCGTACCTGGCGACAAGGACCGGTGTCTTCCGTTATACGAAGACCGGTTACCTGATATGCTTCTCTCTGTTCGTGTGCGCGATTCTCAGCAAGGAAAACGCCGTAACTCTCCCATTGGTAATCCTTATTGCCGAGGCCGGCTTTTTCAAACAGGATAAGAAAAGCCTCACAGCGTTATTGGCGCTGATATTGGGTCTCGCGGGCGCCTCTTTGCTACTCAAGGCTTTACTTGAATGGTTGTTCTTAGGACTAAGCACGTCGACGCATATCTTTGGAACAATGGAGCAATTTCGCAGCCTCAGCCAACTGTCGCCGGCGGAAATACTACTTACGTTCTGCCGGGTGGTGTTTTCTCATTATTTATTCATGATCGTGGCTCCTCTGCCGTCCAACATCAAGGTCCTGGATGCAGTTGTGATCTCCAGGTCGCTTGTGGACCCGCCCTCAACTCTCTTTGCCGTTCTGGGGGTTGCTATGCTGGTGATCGGGTCATTGATGTTCCTGAAAAAAAGGCCTTTGACTGCTTTCGGCATTCTTTTCTTCTTGATCAACGTTTCGCCCGAGCCCCTGCTTGAACCTCAATTCCTTTTCATGGGCCACCGGGCCAATCTCGCGATGGTAGGATTATGCTTGGCTGCCGCGGACGGATTGCTTGTTCTGATGCACTGGGCGAAAAAATTCATGGACCCGGTCAAGCTCCGGACAAGGATGGCTGTTCTGTTGGTCCTGCCGATTGCCTGGCTCGGGATGGTAACTCATTTGAGAGCCGAAATATGGAGCAATTCGCTGTTCTTCTGGAGAGATACCGTCCGTGGTCTGCCTCCTGTGGGCCCGAACGTGGAACGTCCCAATTATTTCATCGCTCTCGGTTCGCTGGGCCGGGAAATGAAAAAATTGGGGAGACTCAATGAGGCAATAGATCTCTTTGACCGTGCGCTGAAGATTTGGCCGGGGTCGGACCGGGCTTGGCTCAACCTTGCGGATACGCTGGCCATCACCGGTAGAATACCGGAGGCCATAGAATGCTACGAGAGGGCGCTGAAACTGCAACCGAATGACGCCGCCGTCCATTTCAATCTTGCGGTGACGCTTCTTGAGGCCGGGCGCAGGACTGATGCGATCAAGCGCTTACGCAGGGCCGTCGAGATCAGACCACGTTTTGCCAAAGCGCTCTACCGGCTGGGCAAGGTCCTCTCTGAATCCGGCGAACCCGCTGAAGGGGCGCAGTTGATTCGTAGGGCGGTTGAAGTCGACCCAACGATTGCACGCAATGAGGCGGGGAAACTGTGAACGAGAGATGACGCAAATCCTGACACATACGACTTAATGACCGGATTCTGGCAGTTGAAAGCATGGATGTCATGGCAGGTTCAGAATCAAATCGTTCGGCTCCGTGTTCCAAATTGAACCTGCGTCTGCTAGTGTCGCTCAACGCTGTCCTGATCACGCTCTGCTGGGTATATTTCTTGTCCGACGGATTCAGGAGCAACGGCCTCCTGGACGGATTTTACGAGATCCAGGCCCGCAGCGTTGCGCTCGGCAGCCTTTCGATAGTCCCCGGCCCGCCGGAGGTCTTTTATCATGACGCAAGCCTGTATCAAGGAAAGTATTACTTCTATTGGGGCCTGATGCCTTCTTTGGCTTATCTGGCGATATTTCAGGTCGCCAACCGAATAATGGCCGATTACTTCACAGTGGCTCTGTTACTGCTCTGTTTTGCATGTTCTTACCATTTAGTTATTTCGGAAATATTGGACTCAAACCGAGTCTGCCAAAACAAACATTGGGCAACACAAGTGACCACATCCCTTTGAGAGAGATCAATCATGAAAGACGCTCCACAGTTGCGCTCATGAAGATGGATGCCGCTTCACTGCATCATGCCGTTCAGTCCCAGGAACACACCTCCGAAAACATTCAGAATGACTACAACCACGATCATCACCTTCCGCGTGCTCCATCCCCGAGATCCTGCCGACTTTTTCCACCGGACTGCAATGTTGCATAGGATAAGCGGAAACAACAGCGGCGTGAATTCGTAGAGATACCTGCTTACAGCCCGGTAATAGCAGAGTAGCAACAAGAAAGTTGCAAACGAAGCTGCGACAAACGCAATAATCGCCGAAGCGAGTACCGGATCTTCACGAAGCCATCGAATCACCTCTCGATGCGGGGCAGCGAGCAACAGTACCGGCATGATGAAAAGTAGAGAGGAAACGTTTTCTCGCGACATAACGATGTCGGTGGCATACGCTATGTCATAAAATGGATGAATGACATATGGCCATTCTGGAGAGAATTCCGGTAAAGTCACAAAATAATGATAAAGATTGAACGGTACGTGAACCAAGCGAAAAGAATTGTCCATGATTGTCAGGTAGAAGTAGAAATGCCTGCCAGGAACCGTGATGTGGGTGCGCCCAAAATCAAGGAAGTTTCCGAATCGATAGTAATTGTGGAGTAGCAATAGGAATAAGGTTATCGCCAAAGGAACAATCAAGAACGCGGCACAGCTCGCGAGGCGTGCGTAGGATTCACGGCGCTTTATCGCAAGATACAGCCCACAAGTCACCAAAACCAGCGGATAAAAGACCAGCGTAATCCTAGACGCCACCCCTAAGCCCCAGAGGAGGGCCGCTACGCCTAGCCACGCAAAATGTTTTTGGCGCAGAGTCTGCCAGAGAAAACAGTACGTGCCTGATGCGATGAAAAACATACCGGCGGCGATGGCCTCGTGATATACCACGGGCTTACTCACCATGTAGAGCTGAGAGCCCGACAGGGCAAAACACAACCAGGTCAGCCAAAGTGTCCATTCCTGGTCGGGTGCATACGATTTCTGCACAGTCCTCAGAATTAACCAGAGCCAGACCAGGAACCCTGTCGAGAACACGATCACCATAAGCCCGGTCCGACACGGAAATCCGAACAACAAAATGAATAATGCGTGCACTAACCCTGGTACAGGATCCTGGGTGAAATAATGTTTCCCCTCCCAGATAATCGCGTCCACGATAAACGGACGGGGCACAGCGGGATCCCGGGGGTCCACAGCTCGAAGTCGTCCCGGATCGGGTGGTATCTTCAGGAATAATTGTCCTGAAAGAAAGGCGTCAGCCAAAAAATCGTATCTGAGAAAGCCGCGAATCTCCTTGAACTGCCATGTGCCCCCAGTGTTGATGGTGACGTATATCACGAGAAGAGCAACAATGCTGAAGAAAGCGATCAGCGAAGGGGGCGCGGTTTTGCTTTTCATGAGCTGCGTTGACGAATGTGGTTACCCCCTCGATGTCATTTGAGTCCTTGGAAACATTTTTGTTTTAGTCCGAAATCATGCGGCGGTCAAACCGTTTTGGAGTTCTTTGCACCGGTGCCGGATCGGGTAATCCGGGTTCGCTGACGTGAGCACCCCGGAGGGCGCTTGGAGGATCACTCTTGATCAATAACATGAAATCTGTAAATGAGCATGGTAGGCGGCCCTTTTCCTTGGACTGCATCAAGTGGGACAATAGAAATTGACGCATCTCGAAGCATTGACGCTTCTTTCCGCCTGGAGACCAAAATCAAGCCGAATGTTCCACATCAGATATCGATCATGTTCTTACCCAAGAATAGTGACTATCTTCCTCCACGCCCGAGAAGTTCGCAGGCTTTCGTGTTCACGGAAGTAAGCTTGCGTGCAGGCACGAGGCGTCATACCGATCCTCAGGAAGGGCAAAAGGAATTTTCGAGCCATTCGGCCATCCTTGGATCACTTTGTCATCCGAAGGAACCAGGATCCAATCAGGTTTTGAAAAACTCACTGTGTCAAGGCTTGACTGCGATGTCTGCGACGTGCCAGTATAGTCGCACAACACAGCCTCTTTCCAGAAGAACATCGAGTATATCAAATCAAGAATGAAACGAGCCACCCTGTTATCCTCGACCGCTCTGATTTGCCTGTCTTTCGGCATTGCTTTTTCTATTTATCTTCCTGCCCTGGACGCTCCTATGTATTACGATTCCGCGGTCAATATTTCCTCGAATCAGTGGTTTTTTGCTAATCAGGGAATTCTTGGGGTCATGAATCTCTTTCCCCAACGGCCCATCCCGATGGTAACATTTTATCTCAACTACCTGGTCGGTGGCATGGCCCCGGAATATTTCAGAATTGTTAACGTGATGCTGCTCGTCGTCGCATCGGCGTTGGTCATGCTGTTAATTAAGCTCATATTGGAAATTGTTCATCCGCCGCCGAGAAGCTCGACCGAAATAACGCTCATTGCAATTTTCCTCGGCCTGCTATTTCTGGTTCATCCTCTGCAACTGTTCGTCACCGCATATATTTGGCAGCGAACCGCTCTTATGGCCAGTGTTTTCTTGTATGCGTCGCTGGCGATGTACCTGTCGGCGCGGTCGGGCAAATGCCGTAGAAACGCAATCGGATATGGACTCTGCTTGGTATTCTTTGTGTGCGGGCTACTGAGCAAAGAGAACACTGTCATATTGCCTGCGGTCTTCCTAGTTGCGGAGATAGGGTTTTTCAAGCTTGGAGCGAAGCGATTGTTCGCGCGGGCCTTCGTCTATTCTGTCATAACGCTGCTCTCGCTATATGGCTTGTCATTTCTTGAGCATCCTCATGGAAGATCCGAACTGGGACAGGGCATTTTGGCGACCGTCAAGGCTTACCAAAGCGACGTCGGCTTGTCTTTGAAAGAAGTAGTACTTACGCAATGTCGTATGGTGTTCTACTACCTTTACCTGATTATCTGGCCTCAGCCGTCTCATGTTCAACTCATCAATCCACAAGTTATATCCAAAGGCTTGTTGGACCCGCCGACGAGTCTTTGGGCGGTTCTGGGGGTCTTGGCCTTGCTCGGCTGGTCCATCCGGTTACTGTCAACAAGGCCCATTTGGGCTTTCGGCATCCTGTTTTATCTCCTTGGCCTCGCGCCTGAAGGCCTGTTGGTGCCTGCCTACACGTTCTGCGGGTATCGGCCGGCTCTGCCGATGTTTGGTCTGTGGCTTGTTTCCGCGGACCTGCTCCTGTCCTTATCGCAGCTAGCCAAAGCCGATGCGGCGCGGCGATTTGCGTTAGCCGGAATAGTAATTTGCCTAATAGTTATGAGCGCCTTGGCCGGGTCCGCCACTTACCGGAAGGCCGAATCGTGGCGCCATCCAATCGTATTTTGGGAAGAGACGGTATCCCAATTCGATTTACAACAGAAGAATCTCGAACGGTTCAGTACTTCTCAGGCGCTAAACAATTTAGGCGATGCGCATATCCGTTTCGGAAGTCCTGTCGATGCTATACCTTACCTCGAAAAGGCTATTGAGATCCGAAAAGATTACTGGATGCCATACCACAATCTTGGGATTGTTCACGCGCTTTCGGGCGAAATCGAGAAAGCCGCTTCGCACTTTCGGACCGCTCTTCAGATCAACCCTTGGAGCCAAAAGACTAAGAGAGCCCTGGAAAAGCTGTCACAACAGATGAAGGGCTCCGATGAGGACCACAAAGCGAAATAATTGGCAGTGGCTGCGGCGCTCTATGTCATCAAAGTTGTGTGCCTGTAAAGGACAGGATCGGAGGGGAAACAGAATGGTAGGAGAGGCTTCCAGCCTGTCAGTAGGGGCGCACGGCTGTGCGCCCTCAGTGGGGAACCGGCAAGATGAAAGTGTCTCAGAATCGAGGATTAGGCCGGAATCGTAGCACGATCAGAGCATCCTCAGTTGTCTTCCGCCCTCACCCCGACCCTCTCCCAGAGGGAGAGGGCGGCATGGGGAGCCGCTGTAC
>Ga0172371_10007038_pt1 | contig 16136 bp, 14 predicted proteins | sample Lak12m_FD_114543 | JGI IMG/M metagenome (GOLD analysis project Ga0172371, IMG submission 114543) | Freshwater microbial communities from Kabuno Bay, South-Kivu, Congo - kab_022012_12m | ecosystem: Environmental > Aquatic > Freshwater > Lake | place: Democratic Republic of the Congo: South-Kivu...
CGTGTTCTGGGCTAACGAGGAGCAGAAGAAGAAGTAGCCGGAGAGAGAAGCTCGCATCGACCTCAGCCTGATTCCGATTGCCGACGGCCCCACTCTCTGTCGCAAGCGCTGAGCGCCGCCGGCGGCACTCGCAAGTGGCGGGCGGTGCTACTCGGCCGGCAGTGCGCTGATTGCGCCGGGCGCGGTGCGCTCCGGGATCAGCCCGACCGCAGATGCGGCGCGGCGGCCGGGCAGGGTGAACTGCGGGCCTTGGCCGAGGGAAGACCGGATTTTCTCGGGCAGAGCCTTGAGCCCGTCCGGGCCTGCCTTGATTGCCGGCATATCGAAGTTGTCCGCCAGACCCCACAGCGTGTAGTCCGGTCCGCCGGACAGCGAGTCGAAGGGTACACTGTAGGCGAACGGTGACTTCTCGAACGATGAGCCCCAGGCGACACTGAATGTCTCTTCGCCGCGGCCGAGCCAAAACCGATACGACACTCCGCCCGGTACCGATTCGATACTGCAAACGACCTGCCGGGCAATTGTGTCAAGAGTCGCGTGAGTTGCCGGGTAGTCGATCGGCGTGCCGCCGGACGGGTAGTGCCGTTTGGTCGAGATTTCCTTGTCTTCCGGAGTAGTGGTCGTCGCCTCGATGTCCGACGTCGGCCAGACGCGGTCGTCGGTGTAGTAGATCCACCCGCTCCAGATACCCTTGTTGGCCGGGATGGACAGGTTGGTCGAGCTGGCTTCGCCCGCGACCTTGACGTTCACTACCATGTCCGTGTCCGGATACGCGCCCTCGCTGGTGGTGACCGCCACGACAGTCGCGACGCGCGAGCCGTCGGGCGTCCCTTCTACGCGGCCCGTGCCTACCCAGAGTCGGACTTGCCAGCCGGCGCGCTTGCAGGCGAAGGTCGAGAGGCTCACCAGACACGTGAGTATCAAGAACGCGGTTCTCATCATTTCTCCTTTTTGGCAGCCAGTGCCTACGTGGTCGCATTCGAGCATACACGCCCTGACCGGGTCCGCAAGTGATGGAATCCCCGACCGTCCCGGGCGCTACCTCCGCGCTTTACTTGTGGTGCTTTGGACCTAGACTGAGCGCCGATTACCAGATGATATCCAGTCACACTAACCGTTCCTTCCTCGCACTTGCCGCCGGCGCGGCGATCGTCAGCTTCACCGGGCCGATTGTACGAGTGCTCGTGGTGGCGCCGACCGTTACCGCGTTCTACCGAATGATCTTCGGCGGGGCGATACTGCTCGCTATTGTCCTGTTCGCGCGCGAGCGGCTGCGGCTGGACCGTGCGTCGGTCTGGCTTGCAGGCGCGGCGGCACTGTCCTTTGCCTTTGACATGACAATGTGGAACCGGTGCATCAGGCTGGTCGGCCCGGGCCTCGCGACAATCCTGGTCGGCTGCCAGGTTTTTCCGATGGCCGCAGTCGGGCTTGTCTTCTACAAGGAGAAGCTGACGTGGCGGCTGGCCGTCTCAGTACCGCTGGCCATCGTCGGACTCGCTATGATAGTCGGGGTTGACTGGCGGTTGGGCAGCGCCGGATTTCGGACCGGCGTCCTGTTCGGACTCGGCAGTGCCTGCTGCTATGCCGGGTACCTCGTTGCCCTGCGCAAGCTGCAGCACGGAGCGGGCCTGGGTGGCCGCGTGTCGAACATGGCGACCGTGTCGGTGTGCTGCGCCGCCTTCCTGGGAGTCATCGCGCTGGTCCAGCGGGAGAGCTTCGCCATACCAGACGCGCCGAGTCTGGGCCTGCTGGTGTCCCTGGGCGTCATTGGCCAGGTGCTGGCGTGGGTGCTGATGTCGGGCGCTCTGCCGCGCGTGCGTCATTCACTCGCGAGCCTTCTGCTTCTCCTGCAGCCGGTGCTTGCGTCAATCTGGGACGTTCTCTTCTTCAAGCATCCGGTGACCGTCCTGCAGGCTGCGGGAGCGGCCGTCACGCTGGGAGCCATCTACTTGGGCACGGTTGCCAACCAGGACGAGTAGGGCCGACAACGGACGCGGGAGCCACGAAGGCACGAAGGACACGAATCAAACTGACATCTCTGGGTTTGAGGGCGGAAGGACGAGAGGCTAACCGACGGTCAGCTCGCCGGCGAGGTCCTGACTGAGGAGTTGGCGGACATCGGTCGGGCTGAGGTTCGGGTCGCCGAGCAGGACCATGAGTTTCACGAGAGCCGCTTCGGGTGTCATGTCGCGGCCGGAGACGACTCCGGCCTCAAGCAGCCGCGAACTCGCCTCGTAGCGCTCAAGCTCAACCCGGCCGCCGCCACACTGCGTGACTGCGATCGCGACGACTCCCCGCTTTACCGCCTCTGCTATCGGGTCGAGCACACGTGAGTCGGATGGAACGGTGCCGGCGCCATACGTCATGAGAACCACGCCCTTGAGCCGCGGGTCCGTGAGCACGTCCTCCAGAATCGAGGCCTCCTGGATGCCGGGGAAGAAGATGACCGAGGTTACATTGGGCTCAATGTGGGTGCGCAGTCGGAGCCCTGAGCCCGGCGACAGCAGTACGCGACGGTCGACTACGATGCTCTCGCCGGCGGTGGCAAGCCGCGGGTAGTCCGGCGACTTGAAGGCGGCGAAACCGGAGGCGTTGACCTTGCGGCTGCGGTTGCCGCGCAGGAGTTCCTCGTGGAAGAAGATCGAGACCTCGGGTACGACCGGCAGGCCTGAATGTCCGGGGTTGGCGATGAGCAGCGCGGTCAGGAGGTTCTGCAGTGCGTCGTTGCGGACGTTGGCAAGGTGCGAGCGCTGGGCGCCGGTGAGCACGACCGGCTTGCCCAGGCCCTCCAGCATGAAGCTGAGCGCCGATGCAGTATAGACCATCGTGTCCGTGCCGTGCATCACGACGAAGCCTGCGTAGCGGTCGTAGCTTTCCTCGATGATGCGCGCCACCTCGACCCAGTAGTCCGGTCCGATGTTGCATGAATCGAGCGGCGCCAGGCTTGCGGCATCGACGTTGAACCCGATGTAGCGGGTGTTGATGCTGCCGTCGGCCAGACGTTCGGAAAGCGAGGAGGTCCGGCTCTTGAACTCGGCCCAGTCGACTACGACGAGCGGGCTCTTCGGGTCGCGCGGGTCACGCGGCATCGAACCGATGGTGCCACCAGTATACACCACGAGCACGCCCGAGCCGCGGTTGCCGGGGTCGTAGCGATGTGTCGTGGATGAGAACATCGGGCAGAATCTAGCCGCTATGTCGTCATGAGTCAAACGCCGCCGGAAGTGAGACTTGACGAACGGCATCCGGCGTCGGACAATGAGCACTTGTAGACCCAAGTCGCTCCGGTTCAGCCGGTGGCGGCGTTCGATGCCTGTGATGTACGGCCGCCATTGCCGTCCGGCGTGATTTGGCGCGTTGGAAGAAAGGAGTAGAACATGGCAGAGCACAAAGTGAAAGGGCTGGCGTTCGCGTCGGTGTACGTCGATGACTTCGACCGGGCGTATCCGTTCTACGAGAAAGTGCTGGGGCTGGAGAAGGAGTACGATATGGGCAGCGCGGCCTGCTTCTTTAAGCTTCCCGACAACACCGGGCTCTATCTGCAGGGAAAGAACAAGGCCGCCAGCTACGGTGAAGACACAATGCGGTCCGCGTTTGTCTTCTCCGTCGATTCCGCGTCGGCAACCTATGAACGTCTGAAGGCCGCCGGCGTCAGGTTCATACATGCTGAGCCCAGGCACATGGGCGGCGACAACTACTGGTTTCAATTCTACGACCCGGCGGGCAATATCCTCGAAGCGCTCGGCGGCAAGTAGGCAGCACATGAACCGGATAGTCCAGAATCCAGAATCCAGATACCGGAGTGCAGAGTCTCCGGAGATTCCGAATCCCGCACTATCCGTGCTCCACTGAGGAATGGCAATGGACAGGGGTCAGACGATCATGATCAACCGGGCGCCGGTGTTGGCCCTGTGGGCTACGGTCGTTGCCGAGCGGCTGGGATTCAGTCGCGACGAGGCGCTGTCACTGGGCAAGGCGGTGACCGGTCTGAACGCGCAGAGCAAAGGACAGCGGCTCGGGATATACACAAGGAGGGAGAAAAGAGGAGAGAGGAGGGAAGAGAAAGAGAAGCGGGACGCGGTGGATTTGATGGGGCGGGAGATACCGGTAGTCAGGACCGCGGCAGGGATACGGGCGGTGAACAAGGAAGCGCAAGTGTCACCCGATAGTACGCAGGCGTATCTTGAGTCCAAATTCGGTGAGCACCTGGCAGTGGTGCGCGAGGCGATGGAGGAGTTGGCGAAGTCGATGAAGCCGGACGTGCTGGAGGCACGGGCCTTTGCCTTGTACGCGCAATTCCGGCCGCAGATTCCCGATGGGGTGAAGGGATGGGGAGCCAAGGGCAATCTCGACCTCGACAAGGTCCGGTCGCTCGCCGTCCCGACGGGCAGGGATATGGGAAAGGGAGTGAACCGTGATGAGTGTTGAAGAGCGCAGCTGCCCTTTCGCCGGGCCGTCGATTTCCGTCGCGGCGGTGTCCGAGAGGTGCATCTGATGCCGGTCGGCCTGCTGGGTCTCGTCCAGTCCATGGTAACGCCGGCGGTAATGATATCGGCCTGCGGATTGCTGCTCCTGTCGGTCTCGAATAAGCTCGGCCGCATCGTCGACCGGATCCGTGAGTTGAACTCGGAGGACCGCGGCCTCGAGACGGAGGTCGACATGGTCCGGCGGCTGTCTATCCGTAACCAGATCGACCTGCTGCTCAGGCGCGCCCTGCTGCTGCGCAACGCCTGCGGGCTTCTTTACCTGGCGGTTGCCGTGTTCGCGCTGACTTCGCTCTGCGTCGGGCTCTCCGGCGCGGCGCACGTCTTTGAGGTGCTGATGCTTGTGTTGTTCGTCATCGGACTCGCGACAGTTGTCTGGGCCGGAATCCTCGCCTACCTCGAGGTCCGCCTGTCCCACCAGGCGGTCTCCGAGGAGATAAAGGAACTCCGGCTGCACGGCTAGCCGGGCGGTTGGTACCCGGCCGGATTGACCGTTGGCGGTGCCGTGGTATAATTACCTTTAGTGCAGACTCCTATCTTTGGGATTTCGGGACTCCGCGGGATCATCGGGGATGGTCTCCTGCCGGAAACCGTAACCCGTTACGCGGCGGCCTTTGGCACTTTCGTCGGCCACGGCACGGTTGCCCTCGGCCGTGACTGCCGGGCTTCAGGCGAGATGATGCACACGGCCGCGACTGCCGGGCTGGTGTCGGTCGGCTGTGAAGTCATGGACCTCGACATCTGTCCGACGCCGACGGTCGTCCACGTCACCCGACGCGGCACGCTCGCCGGCGCCCTCATGCTCACCGCCAGTCACAACCCGGAGCAATGGAACGGCATGAAGTTCGTCAGCCGCGAGGGCCAGTTCCTGTCCCCGGATGAGGTGGCGGCGTTCCGTAAACTGGTCAAAGGCAAGGGTGCGAAGTACGCGGACTGGGACGCCCTGCGTCCGGTCAAGAAGAACCCGAATGCCATTTACGCCCACGTCAATTCGATTCTCTCGAACGAGCTTTTCCGCGGCATCAGGCCCGCACTGATTGAGCGGAGGCTGAAGGTCGGAGTGGATGCGGTAAACGGCGCGGCTTCGGTCGCCGCCTGCCAACTGGTCGAGGCGCTGGGCGCGGAGCCGGTCCGGCTGAACTGCAGCATCGAGCCGATGAAGCAGGGCGCGGTCTTTCCTCGCAAGCCTGAACCCGAAGCGCAGAACCTCGGAGACCTCTGCAACCTGGTGCGTGAGCGGAAGCTCGACCTCGGGATTGCCTTTGACCCGGACGGGGACCGGTTCAGTTGCGTCGATGAGACCGGTACGGCGCTGGGCGAGGAGGCGACCATCTGCCTTGCCTGCAGGTACGTGCTGCCCCAGCGCAAGGGGCCGGTGGTGGTCAACCTCTCAACTACCCGCGCGGTTGACGATGTCTGCGCCGGCCTCGGCGCCACGGTCGAGCGGACCCCGGTCGGCGAAGCGAACGTGGCGGGCCGCATGGAGAAAGTCCAGGCCGTGCTGGGCGGCGAAGGCAACGGCGGCGTGATTCTGCCTGAGTTGAACTTCACGCGCGACGGACTGGTGGCCGCAGCCACGGTCATCGGGCTCGTGAGCCTGGGGCGTGAGCCGCTCTCGGCCATCGGGGCGACCCTGCCCAGGTACCAGATGGTCAAGACCAAGACGGCGCTTTCCCGCGAGCAGCTCGCCGAGCGCGAAGAGCAACTGGTCAAGGCGTTCGAGGGCTCGCCGGTCGACCGGCAGGATGGGCTGAAGTTCAGCCTCGAGGACTCGTGGGCGCACGTCCGGCCCTCGAATACGGAACCGATGATCCGCATCATCACCGAGGCAAAAACCGAGGCCCAGGCCAAGGAACTGGCCGAGCGCGTGCGCAAAGCACTCGCGGCCAGCGGCAAAGAGCCGGACCGGAAATGAACCACCAAGGCACCAAGACACCAGGAGAATCTGGTCCGGGCAGAGGTCCGGCCACGATTCGCTCGCGCTACGAACCAGTGCCGGCCGACACCGACGCAGTCGCGACTGCGACAGTGGACGCGGCGTTCCATGTGCATAAGGTGCTCGGACCTGGGTTGCTAGAGTCGGTCTACGAAACCTGTTTGGCACACGAGTTGAGGAAACGTGGATACACCGTCGCGACACAGCTGTCGCTGCCCGTCGTGTACGACGGCATGAAGCTCGACGCCGGATTGAGGATGGACATGCTTGTGGCTGACTCGGTGGTGGTCGAAGTCAAGGCGGTTGAGAAGCTGAACCCCGTCTTTGAAGCGCAACTCCTGACATACCTGAAGCTTGCCGAACGAAGAGTAGGGTTGCTGGTGAATTTCAATGTGCCGGTCATCCGGGATGGCATCAGGCGTTTGGTTCTGTGACCATTTGGTGCCTTGGTGTCTTGGTGGTGAGAATCCGGAATCCTGAACCATGTGCGGCATAGTCGGCTATGTCGGGCCGCGCAACCTGGCGAACGTTATCCTGGTCGGGCTCGAGCGGCTCGAGTACCGGGGCTACGATTCGTGCGGGATTGCCGCAGTTGACGGCGGCCTGACTATCAGGAAGACCGCCGGTCGCCTGCAGAAGCTGAAGGAGATGCTCGCGAACAACCCGGTGTCCGGCAACCTCGGCGTCGGGCACACTCGCTGGGCTACGCACGGCAAAGTGACGGACGAGAACGCCCACCCATTCACCGGCTGCTTCGGCCGGATGGCGCTGGTGCACAACGGCATCATCGAGAACTACCGCGAGCTGCGCGCGCGACTGGCCGCGCAGAAGCATCGGTTCGTGTCGAGCACCGACACCGAAATCATCGTCCATCTGATTGAGTCGCACCACAAGCAGGACCTGGCCACGGCGGTGCGCAAAGCCGCGGCCGAACTCGTGGGGTCCTACTCAATCGTCGTCGTGTCGGCCGACGAACCGGACCGGATGGTGGCGATGAAGGTCGGGAGCCCGCTGGTCATCGGCCAGGGCGACGGGGAGTACGTGGTCGCGTCCGATGCGCAGGCGCTGGTCGGCATCGCCCGCCGGATGGTAGCGATGCACGACGGCGAACTGGCGGTCATCACCCGCGACTCGCTGGAACTGACCGATGCGGCCGGTAAGCGCGTCCAACGCCCGTTCGCCGCGATTGAGATGAAGGCCAAGGCGCTGTCCAAGGGCCGCTACCCGCACTTCATGCGCAAGGAGATTTACGAACAGCCGCAGGTCATCAAGGCGGGCGTCGAACACCGGTTCCGCGACCGGCGGGTGGCGCTCGACCCGGAGTTCCTGCTCTACCCGGATGAGGTCGAGAAGGTCGAGCGGATCGTCATCCAGGCCTGCGGTACGTCGTACCACGCCGGCCTGGTCGGCCGCTACTACTTCGAGAAGTTCTGCCGCATCCCGGTTTCGGTCGAAATCAGCTCCGAGCTCCGTACTTCCGAGTTCATCTACGACGGCCGGACCCTGATGGTTCCCATCAGCCAGTCGGGCGAAACCGCGGACACGCTCGCCGCTCTGCGCGAAGCCGGCACGCGCGAAATCCAGTCGCTGGCCGTGCTCAACACCAAGCGCTCATCGATCGACCGCGATGCCGATTCCTCGGTCTACATCCACGCCGGGCCGGAAATCGGCGTGGCCTCGACCAAGGCTTACACCGCCGAGATATTCACCCTGCTCACGCTCGCGCTCTACTTCGCGCGGCTGCGCAAGACGATGCCCGACGAGACGTTCGACGACATCGTCGCGCACTGCGGCAAGCTGCCGGCGCAGATGCGGAAGGCGCTGGCCCTCGACGCGAGGGTCAAAGCGACGGCGTTCCGCCTCTCTTACGCTCACGACTTCCTCTTCCTCGGCCGCGGCATCAACTACCCCTCGGCGCTGGAAGGGGCGCTCAAGCTCAAGGAAGTCTCCTACGTCCACGCAACCGGGCTGCCGGCCGGCGAGATGAAGCACGGGCCGATTGCGCTGATCGCCGAGAACGTGCCGGTCATCGGCATCGCGCCGCGCGACGCGGTGTACGACAAGATGCTCTCCAACCTGGCCGAGGCCAAGGCGCGCAAGGGCCTGATAATCGCAGTCGGCACCGAGGGCGACAAAGAGCTTGAAGAACTGGCCGATGTCGTCTTCCCGGTCCCGGCCGCGCCCGAATATCTGATGCCGATGCTCGTGGCAATTCCGCTTCAGCTTTTCGCCTACCATGTGGCGGTGATGCGGGGCTGCGACGTCGACAAACCGCGCAACCTCGCCAAGAGCGTCACGGTCGAATAGGTAGCGAAGTTCGGACAATCCAGAATTCAGAAACCAGAATGCAGAAGGCAGAAGTGAGAACCGGCGAGTTCACCACCAAGACACAAAGACACCAAGAGGAGATTCCGGCTCCTTCCCGAATCGCCAGCCCCTAGCTTCTCACCCCTGATGCTGAGATACTCGAGACGACTGATACTCCCTGCCTTGGTGCTCCTGGGCCTGCTGGCCTGTGAACCGGCCGACGACACGCAGCCGGTCGTAGTCTCGACCCATCCGGCGAGCGGTGCGACCGGGGTCCCGACCAACACGCAAATCCGCGTTGCGTTCTCGGAATCGATGGACGCCGCGTCGGTCGAGGCCGCGTTCAGCATCACGCCGGTGACCGCGGGCAACCTCGACTGGGCCAGTGACTCGATGCTGTACTGGAAGCCGGATACCCTGCTCAGCGTCCAGACATCCTACACGTTCAGCGTCGACACGACCGCCACCGACGTTGCCGGCAACCGGCTGCGGCCGGTTGGGCCGTTCCAGTTTTTCACCGGGGATACCGCCGCGCCGGCGGCCATGGTCTACATGCTCGGCCGGTCGGTAATGGCCGGCTGGTTCAACCACTGGGGTGCAGACCCATATACGTGGGGCCGGTTCACGCTCGAATACCACGAAGTCCAGTCGCCGCCGGATATCGTTGCCAGTGTCCAAGCGACAGTCGACAGCCTGACGCTCTGCGACCAGCCGATTCTCTTCTTCAAACTCTGCTTCGTTGACTTCGTCGGCGGCGACTCTTCCTCCGCGCAGGAGAACCTCGACCGCAACGTCAACTACGTCGACTCGGTGTGCTCCGCGGCGAACCGGCGCGGCCTCAAGATGATTGCCGGCAACGCCCTGCCGCAAGTGGCAAATGCCACCGACCAATGGCTCGTCTGGAACCACCGCCAGTACAACCAGAAGCTGCTCACCCTGGCGGCGCAGCATCCCGGCACGCTCGAAGTCTTCGACATGTACTCGGTGCTGGCGGACTCGAACGGCAACCTGAACGCGGCGTACGCGACGAGCTCCAACGACTCGCATCCAAACGAAGCCGGCTACACCGCGCTCGACTCCGCCTTCTTTCCCTTCCTGGAAACACACTACTAACGGCGCGGCCCGGCTCTCAACCTCGGTCTTCGTCGCAACCTCGACCTCAAGCTCAATCCTCCGTTGCATCTCGCGTCGTTAGTCCCGAAGTACCGACAGAAGTGTCCTCACTTGTGTACTCGCATGCGTCGGCACGTGCGTTGTCCGCTCTATCTCGACATCAGCCTCAACCTCTATCTTGATCTGAATCCATAGCTGTTCGGTCGGTTGTATCCGAACTCGTTCCTCAACCTCAACCTCGACTTCAACCTCTGCATGTTCCTCACGTCGTTCCGTTCGATGCAGCCACACACTAGCCCTGACCTCTATCTTGACTTGGCCGCGTCCAAGCTGCGGGGGGAGCATAGGAGGGGTCCCGGCGGGAATTGTGAATAGTGAATTGAGAATGAAGAACTTAGGTCGCATTTCAGCCTCCGGCGGAATGTGTGCTATAATGCACATCCTGGCCGAGACGGAAGCCCCGACTACGGCGCGTGAAACGACGGCTCGCGCCGGGAGGTTCCCATCCCGTCACTCGTATTGGAGAAACTGCATCCCCAAGATGTAACATCCAACGTCGTTTGTTGACCCCAGGGGTCCCTGTCGGACAGTGCGTACATCGTTCAGCGTTTGTCGATCGTCGAGGCTCCTAAGCCCTCTTCCTTCCGCCGCTTCCACCATTTTGCAGCCTGCATTTTGCACTTTGAATTGGCGCTGCGCGCCCATCCCCCGGTTCGTGGGGGGAACTCTTCCCCCTTGTGCAGGCCCCGCTCCCGGACTCGCAATAGCTACCGCAACGACCTACAGAACCAGCCTCAGTCCTCCATCCTCTATCTTCCCTCCTCCGCCCTCCGCAACTGCCACCGCTCATCCAGCCGCAACAGCACCTGCAACTGGTGCCGGTCCTCGCTCCTGACCGGCCCCCGTGTCGCCTCTCGCTCCGGCCACCGCTCCTGCAGCCGCAACAGACCTTACTCCTGCGCCCGCAGAAGGCCACGGAACAGCACCCGCTCCGGCCCCTGCTCCCGCCTCCGCAACAGGCACCGCAACAGCGCCCGCATCCGGCCCCGGCCCCTTGGCCGGATCGTCATTGACACGGTTCCGTGCCGCGGCTTGACTTAGGCAAGCTTTGCGGCCATAACGTGGCCGTGGTTTTCGTGGATGGTCTCCTCATGCTCGCGCGTGCTCTCGAATAGCACACTCCATGAGCACGGATTACCACGCGCAGTATTGGGCCTGGGAACTGACCCGGCGCCGGGCGTCGGATGAATCGGACAAGTTCTCGTCCACGTTCTACAACGCGACCGTTGATCTGAACCCGCACCAGATAGACGCGGCCCTGTTCGCATTCCGCAACCCGCTCTCCCGTGGCGCAATCCTCGCCGAGATGAAGAAGCTGTTTGAGATAAGGTGGAAGGTGGTATGAGCGGGACCGACTACCCAAAGCCCGAACTTGACCCTATAAACATAGGTGTTAACATAGGGTGCTGAAGCTCGTTCTGCTCAAAGAAGGTCCGGCGCTGAGTCTGTACGAGTTGGCGGTTGACGGCCGTTGCGCCACCGAGGAGTTTCTGGCGATGCTGCCGCGTCAGGCGCAACGCAGGTTCAGGAAGGTATTTCTGCTGCTGGCCGAGAGCGGCCGCGCCGGGCAAGAGGACACGAGCTTCAAACAGCTTGAGTCTGCCGTGTGGGAGATAAAGGAACATAGCGCCAACGTGCGTCTGTTCTGCTTCAAGCATCAGCACAGCATCGTTGTGTGCACGCACGGCACCGAGAAGCCCGGCGGCCCGGCAATGTATCGTCGGGAGATTGAGAAAGTGATGCGGTTATACGAGTGCTGCCGAAGAGAAGGAGTCCTGCCATGATTGAGAAGTCCGCGTGGTATGAAAAGCTGGAGGCGGAACTCGACCAGGACCCGAAGTACTGGGTCGAGTCAATGCGCTTCGACTTTGTTCAGGAAGTCGAGCGACTCATGCAGGAACGCGGTATCAGCCGCGCCGAGTTGGCGCGCAGGCTGGGCGCCTCGCCCGCCTACGTGACCCAGATGCTCAAGGCCCTGTTCAACCCCACCCTGCTGACGCTGGCCAAGGTTGCGTTGGCGCTCGGCGCGCGGGTCAAGCTCGAACTCGTACCGGAGCAGGAACCGGCCGGTACAAAACCAATGCGCCCGGTCCCGGCCCGCCGCCGCAGCCCGGCCCCGCGCCGGCCCGAGTTCATCGCGTCCGACAAACCGAGGAAACAAAGGTAGCCGGTGCGCCGCGCGCTCTTCGACCAACAGGACGCGGCCGAGTCCGCGTTCCGCATCCATCGCGCGGCGCGGTCCTCGCCGATGAAGTGGGACCCGGCAAGATCATCAAAGCCGGGCTGGTCATCAGCCGGCTCTGGTGCAGAGCGGACGTGACGGAACTGCGCTTGGTTCCCGCTTCTCTCGCGCGGGCTTGACTAATGGCGCTCTGCGCCTAACATTCTCCCGATGTTGTCACGGTACATAGGGGTTCCATAATGGCAGTGAGAGCGTCTGCCAAGGCAGATAAGAGCCAGGAGCGGTTCGAGAACGCGCTCCGGGACCTGTTCGTCGGCGCGGCGGTTGACTCTTTCCCGGCTTCGGATACAATCCCGCGATGTCGGACCTTGAGTCTGACCTGTCCGCTAAGAGTTTGACATGGCCGGTATCGGGAGTGTATAATAACTTGTCGGTTGGGAAAAGAACGGAATTCAACGTCCCCTCGGCAGTAAGCGCCCCCTTCAATTGCGGGGTAGCTGAGCCCGAGGGGATTCTCTGTCTGTAGCACCATGGCCACAGCCATCCTTATTGACGGTGACTTCTTCCTCCGCCGCTATCGAATGCTGGTCGGCAAACAGCCCCCTGAGCGTGTAGCAGACGGACTTCACAAGATGTGCCTTGAGCATCTGAGACAACCCGACGGCAGCAAGCGTGAACTCTACCGCATATTCTACTACGACTGCCCGCCGTTGACGAAGAAAGCGCACAACCCGATTACGGGAAGGCCAATCGACTTCGCCATGACACGGACTGCCGCCTGGCGGACCGACTTCCATCACGAACTACGGTGCCTTCGCAAGGTAGCCCTGAGGCTCGGCTACCTGAACGAACGGTCCGGGTATTGGGCCTTGCGTCCTGAAAAGCTGAAGGGATTGCTCGCAAAATCCCTTTCGGTCTGTGACCTCACCGAAGCAGACATCACCTACGTCGTAAAGCAGAAGGGCGTGGACATGCGCATCGGCCTCGATATCGCTTCGATGGCTTTCAAGCGGCAGGTAGACCAGGTAATTCTCGTCGCTGGCGACAGCGACTTCGTGCCGGCCGCCAAGCTTGCCCGGCGGGAAGGAATTGACTTCATCCTGGACCCGATGTGGGCAAGCATCCGCCCCGACCTTCACGAGCACATCGACGGCCTGCGTTCCATCATCCAACGACCGTCTGCGCCGGCCACTAACGGGCCTCCCGAGGCTGTCCGAGATGCATGACCTATCTCGCCATCCTCGCCGCCAACCGCGACCGCATCGAACGCTTCCTCAAAGAAGCACTGCAGGTCTAGAGATGAGGCACGGCCGACGCCCGTCAGCCGCCGAAACGAAGAACGATAAACGATGACCGATGAACGAGTCGGGATGTTCCAGTACGTCTTCTCAGGCGAGAGCGAATACGCCGCCTGCAACCTCTCCGGCTCCGGCGCGACGCAACTGTCATGAGATGCTGGCGCGCTTGATGTCCGCCCGAGTCGTGGCCGTGACTTCGCCCTGATGGCTCACGTTCTCATGTGCACTGAGGTCTAGCCGACTGTGCCAAGAGCACACAGCCGTCAAGAGGAAATCCCGCTGGCCGAGCCAGCACCTCCTTGGCGCGCGAAAGGTATCTTCACCGACCACATAATCAAGAGCAAGCTGCCCGGTAGTCGCCTGTGGCCCAGCATAGTCGTCTCGGAGCCAATCCGAGCATTCTGCGCCGAGATATGGAGTCGCAAGAGCTACGCTCTTGGCAAGTACCTGAGGGAGTCGCACACGCGCGAGGAGTTGCTGAACAAGGTCCTATCAAAGCTCGGCTTCGCGTACTTGCCTGATACCGCGCTTCCGACCAGGGACAAGGCCAAGGTGCCCGACTATGTTCTCTACCCGGACGAGGCGACCAAGACCGCCGTGTTCGAGTCCGGCTTCGCCCAGCCGTTTCAGACTGCAATTGCCTTGCTGGAGGCCAAGAAGGTCAACCACCCGTTGGACGCGGCGTCGAAGCACGAGACAAAGGGGCGCTTTCCGCATCAGCAGGTGCGGGACTATCTCCAGTACGCGGGTGACCTTCAGACTGGCAAGCCTTTCTTCAACTGGGCCATCCTGACCAACGGTAACCTGTGGCGGTTGTATTGTCGCAACGTCACGCCAGATGACTACTTCGAGTTCAACTTCGAGAGATCATTGGCCTCTCCCGAGGACTTCGAGGTATTCGTGGCACTATTCAGCCCGGCCGCCTTCATTGCCGATTCGGAGGGTCGCTGCGCGCTGGACGAGCTCCGGGACGACGCCTTGCAGTACCAGACGGAACTTGAGGACGACCTGCGCGAGCGCGTGTTCAACATCCTGGTGGACCTTGCGAATGGCTTCTTCGCCCGTCCTGAGAACCACATCACAACGGACCATCTCGGCGACCTGTACCAGAACTGCCTGATACTGCTCTACCGTCTGCTCTTTGTGTTGTATGCAGAGGGCAGAGGACTACTGCCGGTTCGTCCGTACGGGGCTGGACACAACAAGCACTACTGCGAACGCTTCAGCCTGGCTCGGCTCTTGCCAAGACTCCGCGACGCCACACGGTTCTACAGCGATGACGCGTTTGCCAGGCTGTACGAAGAGCTGCTCGACCTATTCCGACTCATCAATGGCGACGAGGTCTCGCTCAATCGGAAGTGTAACGTGCCGCAGTACAACGGCGGCCTGTTTGACTCCGAGCACTACCCCATGCTGCGGCAGTGGCGTGTTGGCGAACGAACGCTTGCCGAGGCCTTACGCGGCCTGATGTTCGGTCGGATTCCGGGCCGCAAAGGGGAGTCCGGTAGGTTTGATTTCGGCGAGACCATAGACTATGCCGAGCTTGAGGTCCGGCAGCTCGGCTCGATCTACGAAGGGTTGCTGGAGAACCATCTCGAGCTTAAGAACGGACGCCTCGCACTCGTGGGCGACAAGGCAGAGCGCAAAGCCACGGGTACCTACTACACGCCGGACTACATCGTGCGCTACATAGTCGACCACACGTTAGGTCCACTCTGCCAGCGTATCGAGGAGACGGCGAACGTTCAGAAGGCCGTACGGCAAGGCAAGAAGGACAATTCTTTCGCCGATGCCGTCCTTGAGCTAAGGGTGCTGGACCCGGCAATGGGCAGCGGGCATTTCCTCGTGCGGGCGACGGAGTACCTGGCTGACAGGATACTCGACCATCAGACCACTGCCATTCCGGTGCCGGAGGTTTCGCCAGGGCTGTCGCAGGCAGCGATTGTGCTTGCACACTGGCGTAGGCGTGTCGTGGAGCGTTGCATCTTCGGTGTGGATCTTAACCCGCTGGCGGTCGAGCTGTCAAAGCTCTCGCTCTGGCTCACCAGCATTGCGACCGACCAGCCCCTGAGCTTCCTGGATCACCATCTGAGAACCGGCAACTCCCTCATAGGAGCTAGACTGTCTGAACTCGGCTCGCTGCCGAGCAACACACCGTCGCCAGAACTACACATCTGGACCGCGCCGAACCTCCAGACGGCCGTGAGCCACGCTCTGGCAGCGCTGTCTCAGATAGAGGAGGCGGAGTCCACGAACATCAAGACTCTGAAGGAAAAGGAAACTCGATGGACCACCGACGTTCTGTCGAAGCTTGCGCCGTATCGCAGGGTTGCCGATCTGTGGGTCTGCACGTACTTTGGATTGCCTATGGACGATTCGAGGTACTCCCAGTTGGCCGAGATGCTCGGAGCCGGCGAGAAGCCGCGAACGAAGACTGCCAAGTCGTTAGTCCGCACCACTGACGAAGCTCTGGCTCGACTATGCAGGGCGTACGCTTTCTTTCACTGGGACATGGAGTTCCCCGAGGTTTTCTTCGACGCCACCGGCACGCCCAAGAGAAATCCGGGCTTCGATGCGGTCATCGGGAACCCGCCATACGAGCGCATTCAGACTATCAAGACGCACGACCTCTCTACCGCTGAATACCTTAGGAATCGGGGGTCTTCGCGTCTTTGTGTGGGTGATTTGAGGTCTTTTCACAGTCTACTCAGAGTCGTGGCAGAGTTGACGTCAGCACCTTCAGCTTCAGGTACTCC
>Ga0172371_10007042_pt1 | contig 16129 bp, 22 predicted proteins | sample Lak12m_FD_114543 | JGI IMG/M metagenome (GOLD analysis project Ga0172371, IMG submission 114543) | Freshwater microbial communities from Kabuno Bay, South-Kivu, Congo - kab_022012_12m | ecosystem: Environmental > Aquatic > Freshwater > Lake | place: Democratic Republic of the Congo: South-Kivu...
AACTCGATGATTTTGTTAGCTCTATTGTAATTGAGCCCATACCCCTCGAGGTAAAACCTGTTGGAATAGAGGAGGCGCTTATGACAGTGCAGGAGAAAAGCGCTCTAATCGCGCAAGCAATTAACGGCATTTCTGACGCCTTTGTGGCGATGGCAAGCGGACAAGAGGCGAGCATAAAAGGTGTGCTTCAGTCTACCCTTGGCGCTGTTAGGCAGGTGATAATGGCGAAGCTTGCTGAGTCAATGGCGAAAATGATCGCCGGGGAGTCATCAAAAGGGCTACCTGGCCTTGCCCTTGCCGGTATAGGCATCATAGGCATACAAGCCCTTTTTGCAAAACTCCCAAAATTTGAGAGCGGAGGCGTTATCCCGGGATCACTTGTAGCCGGAGACATGGTTACGGCCAGAGTAAACTCCGGCGAAATGGTACTCAATAAGGTGCAGCAGGCCCGGCTTTTTAATATCGCAAATGGCTCCGAATCAGGAGGCATTAACGGTAACGTAACATTCGAGATACACGGAGATAAGCTCGTAGGAGTACTTAATAGGCATTCACGTATGATAAATTCAGGCAGATGAGCTGGCAGAAGAAATACTACTATTCCTTTAAGGACCCGAATAACAAGAAGTACACGGTAGAGATATGGGAGGACTCATCATCTGTAATCACAGCGGAAGAGATACGAGGGGATTATAACCCTGCTACAATTAATTACCCCACTACCGATCTATTTGACCCTATTAAAGCCTCAGTGGCAGAGCTTAATCTACTGAGCACATTGGGGCTTATGTACTTTGACCTGTACACAAATGATATGCTAAAATACCAGGTACGTATCTACTACGAATACTGGATCACCCCATATGTATCAAGAGACTTGCCGCTTTGGTTCGGATATATAGATGCCGAGAACTATTCCGAACCCTTTAACTCTATCGATAACTATCCCGTAACTGTTACCGCTAACGATGGGTTTAATGTGCTTAACCGCATTCAGTATGCCGATTATAACCCCGCCACTAATAGCTATATAGCGTTTAAGGGCGTAAATAGTGCATGGGTAGTATTGCAGAGGATATTACAAAAATTAAATCTACCATGGACTTACATCTATATAGGCCTATCATCTTCCCCCATTGAGGTAACTATTGGCGAAGATGAGAATCTCTTTGAGTATGTGTATGTTAACAATGAAAACTACTACAATGAAGACAGTGATCCCGAGAGCTGCCGAACGGTGCTAAATGAGCTATTGAGGCCCTTTGGGGCATTTATTATACAGCACAATAGTGATCTGTACATCACGGATATTAATTATATAGCTTCGGGAGAAATGGCTTTTAAAAAATACGAATATGTATTTGAGGCCACTTCTTACCTTGTTACTGTATCTATTGATACCTCAATAGGTGACATCTCTGCCCTCGGTCTTGAGGACACAAATATCACGCTTGAGGTAGATAACGGAATTAATAGACAAACAGCATTATATAATCTTTACGCTGAGTCTAAGATAGTAGAATACGAGGCGGGCAATGACTTTAGCAGTGAAGGTACTACCACAACAATAGGGGCCAGCGGATACCAATGGAATGAGACGGAGTTCGGGGCCTCAAGTATATGGGATAAGTATGGATACGGTCACTTTTGTAAACTCGCGGGCATAGACCCTGATAATAGCAAGGAATCCGCTAACTATCTCAAGATAAGTAATCAAGGGCTAACCGGATTTCAATATTACAATCAAATTGGCGATGATACTAAGCATACCTTCTCCTACAAATTAAAGCTCCCCTACCTTATATCATCTACGAATTACTATCTACGTATCGAGATGCAGGTTTACATTCGCACTATTGATGATCTTGGAGGAACTCCTACCCTCGGGGTTAAAGCCGCTTGTCTTACAACACGCTTGAAGATAGGGGATAAGAAATACACCTCCGGGGCATTCTATCCTAGCAGTACTTACTCATACTGGGTAGATACGACTTCAAGTCTTGACCTTATTCTCTTCTTTCGTGATAATGTTAATTCTTATGACAATAACCCGATAAATGATAGCTGGATTAGCCTTGACTACAAGAGGCTTTACACATACTACAAAGATGGGGCATGGCACGAGGCTACTAAAAGCACGCCTTTCCTCATCCCTCTTACACAATCACAGGGAGATGTTGAATTTGACATCTACGGGTACCGCGTGTATGATGAATCCACAGATATATGGACAGAGATTGAAGTAAAAGACTTCCGCATAAAGAATCTTAAGATAACAATTACGGATAGGGATGGTAATCCTTACGACTTATCGGATCTTGAATATGTATCAGAGCTTGATGCTAATTTTAACAATAAGGGCGAAGATATAAAACTGTATCACGGAACTAATGCAACCAGCTATCCACTGCAGCGTGGAAACGTACTTGGCCTTAATGCTTCAACGGGACTCTATCAACCCTTGACAGGCTTTAACAAAGCCGGGGATACGGATATAATCGAAAATCTACTGCTCAGATCTGTAAAGAGCAACAAAGGATCGGCCAATATCCGCCTTAATTGCAGCTTACCACCCGTATCCCCTATAGGGTATATAACCTACTCAACTTACTTAACTGGCAAAAAGTTTATGCCTGTATCAAATAAAATAGATCTCTCGAATGGCATAAGCTCGCTAACTATACGCGAGATACATGCTGATGATGCGGTAATACTTTAGACATGAACATAACAATAAAAAAAAGGCAGGTTCCGCAAACCTCACGAAATGGGCGTATATACCCACTAACTCGCGGAGCCGTTACAAGCATAGCCTCATCCTCAAGTTCTGGGTCAGGCGGGACCGGGGAGGCCTCCCTTTGGAAACGTATTGTAACGCTGATAACCACATTTGTCTCGGGTGATAGCCTGGCAGTAGGAGATCTCGAAGGAGACTACATATTACTATCAGGTACCGGAGGGATAGAACTAAAAGGAATGGCCACAATAAAAGCTAAAGATTCAGCGGGAGCCACTGGTAATGTTTTGAAAAGTAACGGAAATGGGGATCAACCTGAATGGGTAGATCCTTCCGAGTTGATATCAGGGCGTGTGAAGGCGCTATTTAAGCAGACAGAAAATAAAATAATAAACAACACCGTTACCGAGACTTCTGTATTCGCAACTGGATCTGGTAGTAGAACTATACCCGCTAATTCTCTTGCCGCCGGAGACACCTTTAGAATAAGACTCCAAGGCATAATCTCTACCGCGTCAGGAACAGAATCGGTAACTATTAAAGTTAAATACGGAAGTACAGTACTACTGACAAGAACGGGGACAATATACGAGCCTTTATCAAATACGATGCTGCAAATTGATATGTATGTAACAACAAGAAGCATAGGGGCAACGGGCGCAATGCTGCCAGCAGGATCAGGGTACTTTGGCACATCTACCATTCTCGCGCTTGCCGCAACAAGCGACATCCCTGTTGATACAACATCCTCCAATGTTGTGGAAGTAACCGCAACCTGGGGGTCCGCAAAAATTGCGAATACTCTTACTATCCATATAGCAACTCTAGAGCTACTATAAAATGCAAATAGCCAAATTGTTTACAATTTTTGCAAAAAAGTTGTATTTAATAAAAAAAACTGATCCACTATGCTGCTTGACGCAATACTTAACTTTATAACCAGCTCAACCCGCACTGCAGCTGCGAGCTTATCTGGAGCGATTATTGGTCAGATAACCAGGGAAGCATCAACCCTAGGCGATATTAACACCGCTTTACAACACGCGGCCTGGACTACCGCAATCATGATGGGACTACTTACAATGATTAATCTATTTTTCCCCTTAAGATCCTTCTATGAAACTCGAAAACGTAAAAAACAGGCTCTTCGTAAACCGGAAGACAACCTTGATTAGCTTACTGATCACTGCAGTAAGCATCTATCTACTGGCTAAGGGATACGCAACCTGGGATCAGCTTATTGGTTTTTGGACAGTATCAGGATTACTCGCATGGGTTAAAGACTCAATTTTTAAAGCATGATATCGGATCATATCAGCTTCCAGGAAGCTACACGCACAAGTACCGGATTACTTAATGCCCCCGACGATACTCAGATTGCTTCTATGCGCGCTCTTGCCGTTAACGTATTCGAGCCGCTACGTAAAGCCATAGGCGAGGCAATACTGGTAAACAGTTTTTTTCGCAGTGCCGAAGTAAATCGAAAAATAGGCGGTGGTGCTAACTCACAGCATGTCAAAGGAGAAGCAATAGACATAAGTAAACCTGGGCAAAACGCGGAGATGTTTAATTACATCCGTAAGCATTTACCCTTTGACCAGCTGATATGGGAGTACGGCAACGACGAGGAGCCGGCATGGGTACATGTTAGCTATAAGGCTACCGGTAATCGTAAAGAGGCGCTCCGTGCAAAGAAAGTAAATGGTAAGACAAATGGTAAGACTATATACCTAAAGTATGCATAACCGCTATAAACATCTGCCTCGAATATTTATCGTTCTCGCAATAGCGGAGGCCGTTATGCTGCTTAACCTTTGTTCTCGTAAACCCGATACCCAGATCATAGAAAGCCACACAAGCGATACTATACCTGGGGATAGCATAACATACGAAGTGCATATTTTAAAGCCGGTACCTAAATACATTGATACCGGAAGCAGGCATTACTTCGACGTTGATTCGCTTGCAATACTCAAAGCCTATTTTGCTAAAGTAATATACCTAGATACGCTCCTGGATGATAGCTCCGCTTTTATCGCCATTCTGGACACAATTTACAATAACCGATTGCAGAACAGAAAACTCTACTTTGCAAACCGAAGGGCCACTGTAATCAATAACACAACTTATGCACAACCACAAAATGAGAAGATGCAGTTATATGTCGGAGCGATGCTCGCCACCATGCCTGACAAGATAAACATAGGCCCAGTTATACTTATAACAACGCCAAGAGGGATGGCGTATAGCTATGAATATGGGATCAATAGCAGATCTCATACCCTCACATTTGCTTGCCGATTAAGACTGTATCCGCGAAAAGTACCACCGGATTAAGTTAAAGCCCCCGTTATTAAGGGGCTTTTTTTATGTAATCAATTACCGCCCTGTTGGCCATATCAAACCATTTTGTAAAGGTACCTTCCGAGATACCAGTAGCTTTAGCAACTGTAGTCCGTGAAACCCCTTTATCCTCAATGAGTTTTGCTAACCTTTCCGTAAAAGTCCCTTCCTTCATTATTTAGATTCAATATAAACAGCAACATTTTTGCAAAAATAATTTGCGTTTTACTTGCTTTTAGCTTGCGCATATTTGTATCTTTGCCAAACAAAAATAGTACATTATGTGCTAAAAATAACACAAGATGTTGCAAATGTAGTACATAATGCTACAAAAATCAATAACCAAATTTAACTAACCGATTATGGCTATCAGATTAAACCAGAAGGCAGTGATGAATGTCAAAGGCAATACTAAAGTACTTGTCAACATCGCGGAGGAGTTTGGTCTTAACAATATATCGACAGTAAGAAGGTGGCTGCGTGATAATAAAGTGAATGGCCCTCTTACCACAAAAGCTGCTCTTAAAATAATTTCCCTAAGCACCGGAGTGCCAGAGGGACTTTTAACGGAGGATCCTAAAAATGAAACTAACCCCAAAGGAGTGTGCAGTACTGACACTGCTGGCACAAGACCTTTCAGTTAAAGAAATAGCTGATAGATTCAAAAATTCAATCTACACAATCCAACGCCTTATTAATAATAATAAACTCCGTTAACCATGTACGAAGTATCACATCCAGCGTGCCGTAAGCCGCACATATATCACTCCTTTGAGATGGCATTAAGAACTTTTCTTGTATGCGCCCCTGGGGCGAATCTCTATGATTTGAGTAATAACTCGAGATTATTAATCCTTCAAAAATAAAATAATGACAAATCCAATTATTAATGTAGATCTTGATACGCTCAATAAGCGAATGAAACTATCAGGTTTCAACAAGATAGCCGCGCAAAATCCTAACTGGTCCAGAGAAGAGATTAACATTCTCAGAAACCTTTATCCTGACAATCCCTCAAAAGAGCTTACGCTTTTCATCAACAGATCTGAGCAAGCAATACGCCATAAAGCGGCGAAGCTGGGTATAACTAAAAGCGAATCCTTTTTAAAATCGTGCGAGAGCGGCCGATTTAGACCCGCACCGCTTAAATCAAAATTTATTAAAAGGCTGCTTAATATCTTCGGTTACAAATGCTAATGCGTATTGCTAATTACCGATTTCGCCATAATCTTAAAGAAGGCGACCTTGTAAGGGTGCACAAATGCGGGCCAGTTGTAAAGGTGATAAGTATTGTGAAGAAAACTGTCCGCGTTTGGGACCCTATACTCTGCGAGCGCAGAGAGTACAAACTAAAAGAATTGTATAACCCTAATATCAACAAAAAATGATTGAACTGACCATAAAAGCCGAAAGCAGCGCCGATCTTTTAGAACAGATGAGCGCTATCGCAGCAGGGCTATTAGCAACTGAGAAGAAAACAAAAGCGGGGCCTCAAAAAGAGGTAAAAGATAAAGCCGAACCTGATAACGCCCGGGTGCCTGCTATCGCTCCTGCTAAAAATGAAAACAATTTAACAATCGAAACTCTGCGTGCCGCCATTGCAGATAAGAGCAAAGAAGGCAAACGCGAGGCCATAAAAGAGCTTCTTAAAGAGTTTTGTGTGTCAAGGGCAACAGATCTTACACCAGATCAATATACTGAGTTCAAAAGTAAACTCGCTGCTGTATGAGCCACGCACTGTTAAGCCCATCGAACGCCCACCGCTGGCTCGAATGCACACCTAGTGCAAGGCTTGAAGCTCAGGTTAAGGATACTTCCAACGCCGCTGCAGAAGAAGGCACCCTCGCGCATAGCCTTGCCGAAACTATGCTGTTATATTGGCAAGGTTTACTCTCAAAGCAAAGCGCAGAGGCTATACTCAATAAGATTATGGCTAATGAGTACTACAATGAGGGTATGAAAGAGCATGCCGAATCCTATGTAGCCTTTGTGATTGAAAATTACGAAGCCGCTCGTAAACATACAAAAGATGCAAAACTGATTATAGAGGCTATGCTTGATCTTACGGAGATTATACCAGAGGCATATGGTACTGGCGATGCCGTTATAATAGCCGATGGAGAGTTACACATTATTGATCTAAAGTATGGAAAGGGAGTACGTGTAAGCTGCGATAATAACAAGCAGATGATGCTATACGCGCTCGGTGCACTCAGGGCCTATGATTTTATGTACTCACTCGATCGTGTAAAGATGACTATCTTCCAGCCGAGGCTTGATAATATCAGCTCTTATTCAATGCTTACAGGTGATCTCGAAGCATGGGCTACCGATGTGCTTGTACCACGGGCCGCTCTTGCATTCCGTGGTGAAGGGCAAGCAAAAGCCGGAGCTCATTGCCGTTTTTGTAAAGTAGCCCCTACATGCCGTGCAAATTCCGAACAGCATCTCAAGCTTGCCGCCTACGATTTTAAAGATCCATTTATGCTGGATGATGAAGAGATAAGTGATATCATGCTAAAAGCCGATGCATTCAAGAACTGGGTCAACAGCGTAGAAGAATACGCCCGCCTTATATCCATCGAAGAAGGTAAAAGATGGCCGGGGTTTAAACTTGTAGAAGGGCGCAGCGTAAGAGTTTATGCCGATCCCGATGCAGTAGCCTCTAAGCTTATCAATACCGGATTCGACGAAAGCCGCATCTATACAAAAACATTGTTAGGCATAACAGCTATGGAGAAGCTGCTTAGCAAGCGCACCTTTGAGGATCTACTCTCGGGGCTTGTAATTAAACCTATTGGTAAACCCACCCTGGTTCCTGAGAGTGATAAAAGGCCCGAATTGAGTACGGCGGAATCAGCTATTAACGATTTTAAAAACGACATACCATGAGTGAACCAGAAGCCCCTTACTTTAATAAATCGGAAATTACCGATAAAGAGGATGTAATCTCAATACTTGCAAAAGAGCTCTATCAGCAATTGTTGATTAATGCGCCGTTAACAGAGGCTCCGAGAGTATTAAAAGCCGTTAAGATTCTCCTCATAAATACCGTTGACAAAGATATTACGGGGCTCGAAAAAGAGCATGAGGCGAAAACAAATATACTACGTGAATTAAATAATCTTTAAACCGACAAACAATGAATGAAGTAAAATCAACAAAAGTAATCACAGGTAAGGTAAGATTCTCCTACCTACATGTATGGGAACCACAAGCAATCGAAGGGGGCAGCGAAAAGAGATATTCGGTATCCCTTATTATCCCTAAATCTGATAAGACTACTCTTACAAAAATTGGGGAAGCCATTGAAGCCGCTAAAGAAGCGGGAAAGTCAAAGTTTGGAGGTAAAATCCCAGGTAACCTCAAATTGCCATTACGCGACGGCGACTTAGAGCGCCCTGAGGATGATGCTTATGAGGGGGCCTATTTTCTAAATGCTACCTCAAAAACAAAGCCGGGAATTGTGGATAAAGACACCCAGCCAATCATTGACCAGGATGAATTGTACTCCGGATGTTATGGGAGAGTCTCAATCAATTTCTATGCATTCAACACAAACGGGAATAAGGGCGTAGCCTGCGGGCTTAACAATCTGCAGAAGCTTGCAGATGGCGAAAGCCTTGGAGGCCGCAGCACCGCTGAATCCGATTTCGGGGATGCAGAGGAGATCGAGGATCTATTTTAAATGAGATGGGACTGAGGGAGGTTCGATTCCTCCCCTCATTGCAAACTTTAAAACCAAACAGTAATGGAAATGCTTATAAATCCTAAAGTAGCATCAGAACGTTACGAATTAAGTAAACCGGCAGTGATAACAATCACCCCTAAGATTATATCCTTTAACCGTGTTGCTGCCGATAAGCTTTGTTTAAACAACGGCGTAATGTTTACATTGCATCTAAAAGATAAAGCGTTGAGTTATAAGGAGGTATTGAAAGAGGGCTTTAAGGTAAACATGCCAGAAAACTCTAACTTAATCTCAGCCTCAGCAAGAGGTGTGACTGATATTCTTAAAGAGATTTTTGGCGAGGCAAAGAGCTACCGCTTTACTATTCATGGTTTTAAAGAAGGCATGTGGCATCTAACCCGGTTGAACTGATGAAGCGCCTATCAATTGACATAGAAACTTACTCCGGAGTTGATCTCAAGAGCTCCGGAGTATACAGATATGTCGAAGACCCCGACTTTAAGATACTACTGATCGCTTACGCTTTCGATAATGATCCTGTGCAGATTATTGACGTAGCCTCTGGCGATGAGATACCGGATGACTTTGCGCGGGCTCTCACAAGTAAGAGCGTGATCAAGTGCGCCTTTAATGCCGCATTCGAGCGAGTATGTCTTGAAAACTACTACAAAGTAGATATCCACCCCTCGCAATTTGAGTGTACGATGATTAAATCGGCATACCTCGGCCTACCACTATCACTTGATCAGGTAGCTAAAGTGCTGAAATTACAAGAGCAGAAAGCGGATGGTAAAGCTTTGATCCGTTATTTCTCCATGTCCTGTAAACCTACCAAACAAAATGGCATGCGCACACGAAATCTCCCAAGCGATGACTTTGAGAAGTGGCAGCGATTTAAAGATTATTGCATTCAGGACGTAGAGGTAGAAAGAGCTATACGTTTGAAACTCGACTTTATGCCGTTACCGGGCTTCGAAAAAAAACTCTACGTTATTGATCAGCTTATCAACGATCGCGGTATTATGATCGATAAGGGCTTCGTTCGGAACGCGCTATCCATATATGATATATACCGCAGCTCTCTGCATGAGGAATTATCGGATATAGCCGACGTAGATAATCCTAATAGCGTATCTCAGTTTAAAGACTGGCTTATCAAAGAAACAGGTAAGGATATAGATAGCCTTGATAAGCAAACTGTAAAGGACCTTATTGCCGATATTGATAGAGATACGGTAACCAGGGCGCTCGAGATACGTCAGGAACTGGCAAAGACCAGTCTTAAAAAATACAATGCTATGCTCGATGCGGTATGCCTTGATAGACGTGTAAGAGGTTTACTTCAATTCTATGGAGCAAATCGTACTGGGCGCTGGGCCGGTAGGCTTGTGCAGGTGCAGAACCTACCGCAAAATCATTTACAAGATCTTGACTCAGCCAGGCAGCTGGTTAAAGATAACGACGGCGAACTGCTCGAGATGCTGTATGGCAATGTGCCAGACTTACTCAGCCAGTTAATTCGTACCGCTTTTGTACCATCTGACAATAACACCTTCATAGTAGCCGACTTCTCGGCCATCGAGGCGCGTGTTATAGCCTGGCTGGCGGGTGAACGCTGGCGCATCAATGTTTTTAACACGCATGGTAAAATATATGAGGCATCGGCATCTCAGATGTTCAAGGTACCTGCTGATATCATCAAAAAAGGTTCGGATCTGAGACAAAAAGGTAAGATAGCAGAGCTGGCGCTCGGGTACCAGGGTGGAACCGGAGCGCTAACTACAATGGGAGCGCTGCGCATGGGATTGAAGGAGACTGATCTGCAGCCGCTTGTAGATGCCTGGCGAAGCGCTAACCCTGCTATCGTGCTGCTATGGGGGGCCATTAATACTGCTGCCTTGGAGGCTATCCGATCAGGATACGCTACTACACACGGGCTTGTGTTCGAAAAAAAGGGTAATGCAATGTATATCTCCCTGCCGTCCGGACGAAAACTAACTTATGTAAGGGCTGCTATTGGAGTGAACCGTTATGGATCATCCTGTATTGTGTATGAAGGCCTTAATCAAACCTCAAAGCGATGGGAGAAAACCGAAACCTACGGAGGCAAGCTGGTAGAGAATATAGTACAAGCCATAGCCCGAGATTGTCTTGCCGAAGCTATGATAACACTCGAAGAGTCCGGATATCCTATAGTTATGCATATCCATGATGAAGTAGTAATCGAGGTACCTGATAATGTGACAGCACTTGATAGGGTTTGCGACCTTATGAGTCGGCCAATACCCTGGGCCCCCGGGTTACCTTTGCGCGCGGATGGTTATGTTACACCCTATTACAAAAAAGACTGATGACTACTGAGCAGATGATAAGAGGATTGTACGATATAGAATTGCGTAATATTCCGGCAGAATGTATCTATGATATGGCTCCTATAGTAGGCGGGATGCTTACTAAATTAAAGGCTATAGAAGATGCTATTACAGAGATAAAGAGGCATAGGAGCAATCATCGCAATGCTGTTATACACAAATTATATATGATAGCAGAAAAGGAGTTAGCATGAATATAGTATATAATGGAACCTTTGATATAAGCCTAGGCAAAAGTCGTAAGGAAATACACTGGAAGAATAGTGAGATGGAATGGAGCGCATTCCTCAATCGAATTTCTCAAGCTCATCGTACCGCCGAGATATACTCAGAGTACATGTCTGCTAAAAAAACAAGGCAAGATGAAATAAAAGATGTAGGGGGATTCGTAGGCGGATATATTAATGAAGGACGGCGCAAGAGTGAGAATATACTACATAGGCAGCTTATCACTCTTGACCTCGATCATCTTACTGATACGGAGGTGTGGGACCAATTCAAAGAACTTTACCAAAACTCCGCCGCTATCTATTCTACGCACAAGCATAGCCCGGAGAATCCACGATTAAGGCTTATTATCCCTCTCGATCGCCCGGTTACAACGGATGAATATGTAGCTATTGCCCGCCGCGTAGCCGGGTACCTTGATATTAATCGCTTTGATGATACAACTTTCGAGCCCGCCCGATTAATGTACTGGCCTTCTACCAGCAAGGATGCGGAGTACTTATTCAACTATCAGGATGGGCCATGGATGAGCGCTGATGAGGTTCTTAACTCTTTCAGAAATTGGAGGGATGCTAGTGAGTGGCCGGTAAGCGATAGAACAGGAGAAGTTATTCACCGCGATATAAAAAAGCAGGGCGACCCAACCGAAAAAACAGGAATAGTCGGACTCTTCTGCCGCGAGTACAACATACATGAGGCAATAGAGGCTTTTATCCCAGAGGTGTACGATGCTACCGAAGATGATGACAGATACACTTATTCCGGAGGAAGCACATCAAGCGGACTCGTAGTCTATAGTAAAGGGTTATACGCATATAGCCATCACGGCACTGATCCCGCTAGCGGAAAGCTGTGTAACAGCTTTGACCTTGTTAGGCTTCATCTGTATGGTTTAAAAGACGAGGACGCGAGAGAGGGAACAGCAATTAATCACATGCCTTCTTACATAGCTATGTCGGAGCATGCTACTAATGATCCTCGCATTCGTCGCAGAATAGGCATTGAGAGAATCGAATCAAGTAAAGCCGATTTCGCGGAAGGATTCCAGGAGAATATAAATACGGAATGGATGGATAAACTCGAGGCAGATAAGAAGGGTAACTACAAAAATACCATCGATAATGTGCTTGTAGTACTTGATAACGACCCTAATATAAAGGGTAAACTATCCCTTAATCTATTCGAACAACGTGAAGTAGCTAAATCAAATCTCCCATGGAGAACCGTAAGCGGGGATAATTACAACCTCACGGATAAGGATGACGCAGGGCTACGCCACTACCTCGAGAAGATTTATAATCTCACCGGGGTACAGCGCATTAAAGATGCGTTTGATCTGATTGTAACAAAGAATCAATATCACCCTGTACGTGATTACTTAAACGCAGTATCGTGGGATGGAATAAAGAGGGTCGACACTTTACTTATAGATTATCTTGGGGCAAAGGATACCCCATACACTCGCGCAGTAACACGTAAAACTTTAGTTGCTGCCGTATCGCGAATATTCCTCCCTGGATGTAAATTCGACTACGTGCTTGTGCTCATCGGAGATCAGGGAATAGGCAAAAGCACACTTGTAAAGAAGCTAGGGAGTAACTGGTACTCCGATAGCTTTATAAGTTTGCAGGGTAAAGAGGCTTTCGAGCAGATCCAGGGTATTTGGATTATGGAGATAGCAGAGCTCGCCGCATTCAAAAAAGCGGAGATGGAGCAGATAAAGCACTTCATAAGCAAAGGAGAAGATCGTTATAGGGTAGCTTATGGTAAGCGCTCTGAGAACTTCCCACGTCAATGCATCTTTATTGGCACTAATAACAAGCGCGACTTCCTGCAAGATCCTACCGGTAACCGCCGATTTTGGCCAATAGATACCCACATTCAAAACCCTGTTAAAGATATCTTCAAGATTAACGGTTCTGAGGTAGATAAAATATGGGCGGAGGCCTTACTTATGTATAAGGCCGGAGAATCAATACATCTCGATCGTGATCTTGAGCTTGAGGCTCGTAAGAGTCAGAGCGACCATTCCGAGGTCGATGATCGTAAAGGGCTGATAGAGAGATACCTTGATACCCCCCTGACTGCTGGCTGGTATGATATGGATATTAACCAGCGCAGGTCCTTCCTGCAGGGGGATGATCTATCACCAATCGAGGGGAAGCAACTTAGAGAGCGTGTATGCATCGCCGAGATATGGTGCGAGCTCTTTGGAAGGGTACAAGCCGATATGACTCGATACAATACGAAGGACCTGCACGCCATTATGAGGGCTATGGAAGGATGGGAGGAGTCCAAAAATGGGACAGCCAGATTCAAAAATTACGGCATTCAGAAGTATTATAGCCGGAAATTTGTAAACAACATCAAAAATCTTGTTTACAATTCTGAAAAACTTGTTTACAAATCTGACGAGGAAATTGTAAACAATGTAAACAATGTAAACAAGGATAAGAATTCATTGTTTACACCTGAAAGCCCCGATACTGTAACCCCTTATTGATTTGTAAACAATGTAAACAATAAATACTCTATTTAAATAAAACAGTAAATATGAAAAACACGCCCCCGTAAACGCGTATAAAAACGCACGTATTCACGCGTAAAAGTCTTGAACCCTCTTGTTTACAAACATTGTTTACAAATTAAAAATTGTCCCATATCGGGGCAAATAAAAAAAGTAAGATGAGCATAGAAAAAATACTCGAGCCGCGCCTCAGGAATGAGGTAAAAAAGATGGGAGGAATAGCTGTTAAATTCACGAGTCATATTACTACAGGTATGCCAGACCGCATGATTCTGATGCCTGGAGGACGTATCTACTTCGTAGAGCTTAAGAGCACTAAAAAGAAACCAACCCCGTTACAGGCATTACATATCCGTACCCTTCGCTTAATGGGATTTATATCAGAAGTCATAGATGATAGAGAAGGGCTCGATATTTTCTTGACAAAATTACAGGAGGATAACAAATGACAATCGAAAAATTAAAAGAGGACCTTAAAAGTATGGCCCCCAGCACCCCAAAAGAGATAGAGGTTTCTATAAACTATCTTCGCGCTGAGATAGATAAAGAGAAGCAAATGTCAAACCGAGTTACTGCGCTGGACCTGATGGAGGCCAAAATAGGCAAACTTGAGAGGTTGTTAAAGATATGATCTACATACCGCACGCATATCAGCAGCATGCCTCTGAGCATATCATAAATAATCCATATTGCGGATTATTTCTTGACATGGGGCTTGGCAAAACAGTATCTACCCTTACCGCTGTTGATCAGCTTATGAATGTTTTTTGTGAGGTCAACAAGGTTCTGGTCATAGCCCCGAAGCGGGTAGCGGAGGATACCTGGTCAACCGAGATAAAGAAGTGGGACCATTTGAGACATCTCAAGATCTCTATCGTATTAGGATCAGTGCGTGAGCGTAAAGAGGCTTTGGTAAAGAAAGCGGATATATATGTGATCAATCGTGAGAATGTGCCATGGCTTGTGGCTCAGTATCAATCAGCTTTCCCATTCGACATGATTGTGATCGATGAGCTATCCTCTTTTAAGAGCCCTAAAGCTATAAGATTTAAATCGCTTCGCATGGTCCGGCCAAGAATATCACGATTAGTAGGGCTTACAGGCACACCTGCCCCAAATGGTTTGATAGATCTTTGGCCTCAGTTGTATTTAATAGATATGGGAGAGCGACTCGGTAAGACGGTTACGGGGTATCGCGAGAGATACTTTAACCCAGGCAGAAGGTCAGGGGCAGTGGTATTTGATTATAGGCTCCGTCAGGGTAGCGAGCAGGAGATCTCCGCAAAGATATCTGACATCTGCATAAGCATGAAGAGAAAAGACTACCTCAGTCTTCCTGATAGGATCAACAGAATTGTAGAGATACGATTGCCTGCAGAGATACAGGCAAAGTACGATGATTTTGAGCGGGATCAGGTAATGAGCCTCCTGAGCAGTGATAATGAAAGAGAAGAGATATCCGCAACATCTGCAGCAGCGCTATCAACAAAGCTCCGACAATTCGCAAATGGAGCTATATACGATGATGAAAAAAACTGGCATCCGGTACACGATATAAAGATGGAGGCCCTCGAAGAACTTGTAGAGGCCGCAAACGGGCAACCGGTACTTATCTTCTATGCTTTCAGGCACGATCTCGAGCGAATACAGCAAAGGCTTAAGTCGTACAAACCCCGCCAGCTTGATAGCTCTGAGGATATCAAAGCCTGGAATGATAAAAAAATAGAGGTATTGCTCGCGCATCCTGCTTCGGCAGGGCATGGATTAAATCTGCAAGCCGGTGGTAATATCATAATATGGTTCGGCCTTAACTGGTCCCTCGAATTATACCAGCAAGCAAATGCGCGTCTCGATAGGCAAGGGCAAACAAAACCGGTTATCATTCATCACATGATTACCGTTGACACGATCGACACAAAGATAATTAGATCCATAGAAGGTAAAGCGGTAACGCAAGACGCTTTGATGGAAGCTGTAAAAGCTATTCTTGAAAAATACAAAATATGAAAACCGACAAAATAACACTAACGCGTGAGCAGGTAGAGTTAATAAACGCTTGTCTATTAGACATCGTGAGAGTTGCAGATAGAACAACATCAGGCAACATAGCGCATAACAGATCCGCGATAAGCGCAATGGCGCAGCAGGGCATCAACATTCTGAACAATGATATGAACTTTAAAGAGTAAATCGCTTAAATACCCCCTGCGCGTAAGATGCGTTACGATGCA
>Ga0172371_10007043_pt1 | contig 16128 bp, 7 predicted proteins | sample Lak12m_FD_114543 | JGI IMG/M metagenome (GOLD analysis project Ga0172371, IMG submission 114543) | Freshwater microbial communities from Kabuno Bay, South-Kivu, Congo - kab_022012_12m | ecosystem: Environmental > Aquatic > Freshwater > Lake | place: Democratic Republic of the Congo: South-Kivu...
TGGACGGGGACGGCGACGAGCCGCGCGGCGTGTCGCTGGTCGCCGGGCCGCTGCGGCGGGCCAACGACCAGGACCACCGGCTGGCGGAAGACGGCCGGACGATCAGCCGCTATGACTTGCAGTTCGCCCGCGACGACGACGCGGCGCGGCTGCCGGGCTTGTGGTGGTCGCGGCACGAGCCGCTGGTGGCCCGGCTGGAGTACGGCGACGGCCGGGAGGATTGCGAGCACACGCTGTGGCTGGTCGTCACGCCGCGCCGCTGGTGGGCCCTGCTGGCCCTGATCAGTTCGGCCGTGCTGTACGGCGTGGTGCCCTGGCTCTCGCGGCGGATTCTCGAGGAAGGCAACCTGTCCGCCGCCTGGTCCCAGGTGCTGCAGGTCCTGAGCCGCCCCGCCGTCTGGCAAGGCTTGATGCTGGTGATCCTGGTCGTCTGGCTCGCCGTCTTCCTCAGCGACCGGCTGCACCTCTGGCTGTCCGCCCGCCGAGTCCGCCAGGAGGCTCGCCGCCAGGTCCAGCAGTACCGCCGGCAAGCCGAGCCTCAGTTCCGCGGCGACTTGACCTAGCCGCCCAGGAGCACCCCGTTCAACAGGCCGCACATGTGGATCGAGTTCGCCCTCGGCAGGATGTCCTGGAAGACGCCGGTCAGGCCAAGGGCCATCCAGCCCAGTGAGAAACATCGTGACGGCCTGAATCGGCGAGTCGTGCCGAAAGATACAGGCTGTCACTGGCTCGCCGATGGCGGGACCGCGTAGCGGTTGTACAGGGCCAGGGCCAAGGCCGTCACGAGGGCCATGCCGCCGAAGACCAGCCACATCAGGTCGGGCCGGCCGAGGTCGCGAGCCAGCCGCCCATAGAGGATCCCGCCCAGCACGTTGCCGAACAGGTTGCCGAGGGCTACGGCGACGAAGTAGTAGCCCATGTACAAGGCGACTTTGTCCTTGGGCGCAATGCTCCCGATGTACTCCTGGCTCGTGGGACTCGCCATCATCTCGCCAATCGCAAAGATGAACACGGCCGCCACGACCAGCCAACCCGAAGCATGCAGCACCCCCACCGTCCCTCCGCCGCTGAGCGCCGGCAGGGAGATCCCAATGCCCGCCACTACAATCCCTGTGATCATGCCGGGGAACCGGCCCATCCGGGCCACGGTCAACGAGACGGCGATCTGACAGATGACAATGAACAGCGGGTCCAGGTTCGAGATCCACTCCGGGTTGAACTGGCCGCCCGCGGCGACGTAGTCCGTAATGCCTTGCGACCAGCCGGTCAGCCCCAGTCCGCCCAGGACCGCGGCCAGGAAGTCCAGCAGCGGCTTGGTCTGCACAAAGTCGCGAATGTAGCCCACCAGCGGCACCCCGCCCAGGATCTGGTTGAACGCCGTCCAGAACCCTGACAGGATCAGCAGGTATACGGCAAATCGCCAGTTGCTGAGCTGCATCGGTTTCCGCAGCCACAGCCGCGTGTCCGTGCTGCCCGGCGGCGGGTTGCTTCGCCGGAACACGGCGTCCAGGATCAGGTTCACGGCCAGCCAGCCGACCGCGGCCAACCCAGCCGACGTCCACGTCAGCCAGCCCTTGCCCGCGGCAAAGAACGCGATCAACATGCCGAATACGCAAACGAAGAATCGGGCATTGCCCAACACTTCGACCGCGTCGCGGAGCACTTTGCCGACCGAACGCTTGTGGGCGGACGCGGACTCGGTCGTCGGCTCGCGGTAGAAGAAGATGACCCAGAAGAAATTCACCGCAATGAAGATCGACGAGCAGACGAACAGGCGGTTCCAATGCGACACGCCCGTGACGGGATCGGGGCTGCGCAGATACCCCGAAATCGCCGGCCCCAGGAACCCGCCGACGTTGACCATCATGTAGAAGATGCCGAATCCCAGCTGCGACGTTCGCTCCGAGGTGACCCGGGCGATGGTGCCCACCACAACCGGCTTGAACAGCGCCGCGCCGACGGCGACGAACAGGAAGCCCACCAGGAACCCGCCGTAGCTACTGAACGTGCCGAGCAGGTAGTAGCAGGGCGTGAGGATCGTATAGGCCAGCAGGAACATCTTCTTGTAGCCGAAGCGGTCGCCCAAGGCTCCCGTGATCACGGGCATCAGGTACAGGGCAAACGTGACGATGCCGATGATCGTCCCGGCATCCTCCTCGGTCAGTCCCAGCCCGCCGCGCTGCCGCGGGTCGGTCAGGTACAGCGCCAACGGCGTGAACATGCCGTACCACGCCATCCGCTCGAAAATCTCCATCGTGTTCGCCACGTAGAACGTCCGCGGCAGCGACCGGACCTGCTGAACCAATCCCGCTGTGGGCTGCTCCATGACATCGCTCCTCTTCCTGCCCTGCGCCCTACTTCACGCCGTGCGTCATCCGCTTGAGCGTCGGCACGAGCACCGCCAGGACCGCGCCGCCGCCGGCGGTGATCAAGGCGATTCGCAGGAACACCTGGTCGAAATCGCCTCCCGCGGCCGCGCCGGCGACCCACGGGGCCAAGACGTTCCCCAACGCGCTGGACAGGAACCAGACCCCCATGAACATGCCAACCAGCCGCGCCGGCGACAACTTGGTGATCGTGGACAGGCCCACCGGCGAGAGGCACAGTTCGCCCGTAGTATGGAAAAAGAATCCCAGCAGCAGCCAGATCATCGCGCACTTGCCCGTGCTCGACGCTTGCGCCTCTTTGGCGCCCAGCAGCAGCATCACGAACCCCAGTGACAGGAAGCCCAGCCCCAGCACAAACTTGAGCGGCGACGACGGCTCCAGGCGGCGGCGATCCAGCCAGACCCACAGCGCGGCGGCGGGGATGCTCAAGGCGATGATCAGCAGCGGATTGACGAAGTTGGCCAGGAAGGCCGCCTGGACTTTGATCCCCATCACGTTGCGGTTGACCACGTCCTCGGTGAACCGCGTGATCGTGCTGCCCGCCAACTCGAAGAAGCCCCAGAACATCATCGAGAACGTGCACAGCACGAGGATCACGATCATCCGCGCCGCCTCCTCGCGGCTGCCCCGCGTCGCTTCCCACAACAGGTACAGCACGACCGGGCCGGCGATGATCAACGCCAGGTTCTGCACCCACTGGGGCTGCGAGATCAGGTACGCGACCAGCGGGACAAAAGCGACGATTCCCAGGGTCAGCACGACGCCGTTGGGAATCCCGAACCAGCTGGCGTTGCGCAGGCTTGCGCCTTGCGGCGGCAGCCCCCTGCCCTCGATCGTTCCCCGCCCCCACAGGAAGGTCAGTTGGCCCAGCAGCATTCCGGCGCCGGCCAGCAGGAACCCCAGGTGCCAGCCGAATTCCTGAGCAATCCCCGCCGAGAAGCTGGCCAACAGGGCGCCGATATTGATGCCCATGTAGAAGATCGTGAACGCGGCGTCGCGGCGACCGTCGCCTTGCTCGTACAACGTCCCAACGATGGTGGAAATGTTCGGTTTGAAAAAGCCGTTGCCGGCCGAAAGGAGCCCCAAGCCCAAGAAGAACAGCCAGTTCAGCGAAGCGACCGGCGTCCCGCTTCTTACGAGCAGCGCGTGCCCCGCCAGCGTGAACTGGGCCAGGGCCATCAAGGTCCCGCCGATGTAGATGGCCCGCCGCTGGCCGAGCAGCCGGTCCGCCAGCATGCCCCCGATGAAGGTCGACGAGTAGACGAATCCCAGGTAGGCGCCGTAGATCGCGTCCGCTTGGCCTCCCGCCTCGGACCCCAACGCTGCCAGCACGACGCCCGCGGTGTACAACGTCAGGATCCCGCGCATGCTGTAGAAGCTGAACCGCTCCCACAACTCGGTAAAGAACAGGACGAACAGTCCCTTGGGATGCCCCAGAAGAGTACCCCGGTTTGCAGTGCCACTACTCACGCCACAGCCTCCTCGGGAATCGTTGTCGCCGCGAGCCCGCCCCGCTGGACGCGGGAGCCACGCCAATTCAAGGCCGCGTCGTTATAAGCCACTCGCCCCCGGTCGTCAACGCCAAGCAATTGGGACAGAAGCAGTTAGGGCCGTTCGAGAAAAGTGACGTAGGCGGCCAGCTTACGATCCAGCGAGCTGACGCGAGCTGGAAGCGTACGTCGCGGTGCTAACGGGGGCCGGAACGCCGCCGCATGGACCTGCCCGGCGATTGTTCCGCCGGCGGGCAACCGGTAGACTGGCAGCGCGGTCAGGTCTTCGCTGGGGGAACGGAACGTGGGGGAAAAGGACGCATGCGATACGGTTGCCATCTACTGTTGTTCGTGCCGCTCTGCGGGGCTGCCCTGGCGGCGGAGGTCCATGTCTCGCCGCTCGGCTCCGACGACCAACCGGGAACCGCCGCGGCCCCCGTGCAGACGTTGGAGCAGGCCCGCGCCCAGGCCCAAACGCTGCGCCGGGACAAGCCCGCCGAACCGGTGAGCATTCTCCTGCACCCCGGCACGTACGCCATTCGCAAGACCGTCGTGTTCAAAGCGGAAGATTCCGGAACGGCGGAGGCCCCGCTGAGCATCCTCGCTTGGCGCGATCCGGCGGCCCCGGAAGCGCGGCCCGTACTGGTGGGCGGCGCGGTCGTGCAGGGCTGGAAGCCGGCGGCCTTCCCGGGCCGCGGCGATGTGTTCGAGGCCGATCTGAAAGCGTTGGCGCTGACCGTCCCCTTTCGCCAGCTGTACCTGAACGGCAGGCGTCTGACCTGGGCCCGCTATCCCAACGCGGACCCGCAGCATCCCTATTCCGGCGGCTGGGCCTACGTGGACGGCGTCCGCCCGCCCATGTACCAGGACATCGAGGGCGAACGCACCGACACGGTCGTGTTGCGGGCCGCAGACGCCCGCCCGTGGTCGCGGCCGCAGGACGGCGAAGTCTGCATCTTTCCCCGCTATAACTGGTGGAACCGGATCGAGAAGATAGCGGCCTACGATCCCGCCACCCGCACGCTCACGCTCGCCAAGAAAATGGCCTACGCGGCACGCCCCGAAGACCGCTTCTGCGTGATGGGGATGCGCGAGGAACTCGACGCGCCCGGCGAGTGGTTCCAGGACGTGGAGAACCAGAAGCTGTACCTCATCCCGCCCGCGGGCGCGGATCTGGATCGGGACGTGGTGACCGTCCCGACGGTCAACGACATCCTGGTCTTCGACAAGACGCACCACGTCCGCGTGCGGGGGCTTGAACTGAGCTGCGCCGAGCAGTGTGCGCTCCGCTTGGCCGACTGCGACGACGCGGTGGTCGAGCAATGTTCGATTCACGACCTGGGCTATTTCCAAGGTTCCGCCATTTCCCTGGACCGCGGCACGCACGGCGCGATCCGCGGCTGCGATATCTGGAACATCGGCGGACACGGGGTCTCGGTCAGCGGCGGCAACCAAGTCCAGCTGGAACGTTGCGAGCACGTGGTCGACAATTGCTACATCCACCATGTCGGCCAGTTCAACCGCCACGGCATCGGCGTCATGCTCAGCGGGGTCGGCATCCGCGTCTCGCACAACCTGATTCACGACATGCCGCGATGCGGCATCTTCCACGGCGGGGCGCTGAACATCCTGGAGTACAACCGCATCCGCCACTGCAATTTGGAGATGGAGGACACGGGCTGCACCTATACGGGCGGCTGGTGCGGCGGGTGGCAGACGATTCGCTACAACCACTGCAGCGACAGCATCGGGTTCGACAACCACGGCCGGTTCTTCGTCTTTGCTTGGGGGATCTACCTGGATGAAAGCGGCTGCGGCAACGACGTGTACGGCAACATCGTGGAACGCTGCCAGGTCGGCGCCATGCACCTGCACAACGCCCGCGAGAACCACATCACCAACAACATCTTCGTGAACAACGCCGGTCCCCAAGGCCAGACGCACCAGCTGTCGCTGCAGACCTGGAACGATTCGCCCGACGGCGTCTTTCTCAAAGATCGGCAACCGAAGATGCTCAAGGAATATGAGCGGTTGATGACCAATCCCGCCTGGGCCGCCATGCGGGGCATGCAGGTCTCGCCCGCCGCCCCCTTCCTGCCCGACGGCACGATCATGCGGGGCAACCAGATCACGCGGAACATCTTTTACTATCCCCGCCAGCCCGAATCCCGCTATGTCCGCGAGAACGGCGTGAACCTCCAGCACAACACGCTCGATTTCAATACCGTCTGGAACGGCGGAACGAGGCCCGTGAAAACGGGCCGGCAGGCGTTCAAGAAGACGCTCGCTGACTTGACGGCTCGAATCCCGAACGCCGATTTCTCAAGGCGGGTGGCGGCGGACGAGATCACCCCGGCGTCCGACCAGACCGTGGCTGCCGAGTGGCGGTGGTACCACAAGACCTTCCCCGACCTGCAAGCCGAGATCGTCTGCGCGGACAGCCAGAACCGCTTGCGGCTGCCCGGCGCGTTCAATCCCGACAAGCCGTACATCAAGAACCCCTGCGTCCGCTCGGCGCCTTTCGCGCTGCCGCCCGGCAAGCACTACCGCCTGAGTTTCCAGTTGCGGCACCAGGCTGCGACCGGCGAATTGGTCGCCCGGCTCGTATGCGAGCATCAGGGGCTGTGGAAGGCGTTCGGCTCGCGCGGCTTCTTGGACCGTGCGGACATGTCCGACGTGGCCACGGCGACCGAGGGCCTCGAGTGCCAGACGGCGTTCTTCCTGCCGGCCCCCGGCGACGCCGATTTCGACGCCCGCGTGAGCGAACTGACGCTGCAGTTCCAGTTCAACTCCAGCCAGGGCTGGGCGGAGATCAGCGACGTGCGACTGGACGAGGTGGAACCCGCGACGGAATGGGAAGCGTGGCAGCTGGCGGGAGCCGACGCACATTCGATCGTCGCGGATCCCCTGTTCGTCGACGCCGAGCACGGCGACTTCACGTTGCGGCCGGAATCCCCCGCCCTGAAGCTCGGCTTCGAACCGATCCCGTTCCAAGACATCGGCCCGTACCAGGACGCTGCCCGCGCGACTTGGCCGATTCGGGAAGCCGAGGGCGTCCGCGAGAATCCGCAATGGCTGGAGTCCGTGCCTGGCCCCGGTCGGTGACGGCAGCGTGTGTTTCCGCGATTGGCTTGGGCTTTCGCGGCAGCGTGGAGCGGAGCGGAGGTTGCTCGTGGGAAGGTGAGCCCCGTGATCCGAGTCAGGCGGTCTCCCCTCACTCTTCAAACTCCGCCGCCTCGTCGGGCATGACCTTTCTCAGGTGCATCAGCAACTGGGCGCGAGCGCGATGCAGGCGGCTGCGGACGGTCCCGACGGAGATCTCCAGAACCTCCGCGATCTCTTCGTAACTGAACTCTTCCATGTGTCGGAGTACGATAATCGAACGATGTTCCTCGGTCAGCAGGGTCAGGGCGTGCTGCAACTGCTGTTTACGTTCCGCTTGTTCCAGCGGTTCGCTGGGCGAAGTGAAGGTATCCAACGGCTCATCGCCGGTGGCGTCGCGGTTCTGCTCGACGGAAACTTCGACCTTGCGGCGGCGGCGATGGCTGATGGAAACGTTGACCGCGATACGATACAGCCAAGTGTAGAAGCGGCTGTTGTGCTTGAACGTCTCGAGTTTGACGAAGGCCTGGACGAAGGCTTCCTGAACGACATCCTCGGCCTCGGCTCGGCACCGCACGATATGCACGACCGCGCTGTACAGCCGGTCCTGATATCGGCGTACGAGTTCTCCAAACGCTTGGGAATCTCCCTGCAGCGATTGGTCGATCAGGAGCACTTCGTCTGTCAAGTCGGAATCCCGATACTGCTGATCCGAAAGGGATACGGCTCCATCGCGAGAACCGGCTTCTCGGACGGCGCCTCGGAGAGTAAAGTCCAGTCCGCGGGAAGGAGACTCCCGGCCACCCCAGGCCGCCCGGCGGCCATGCCGTTGCAGATTGGCGATTACTCCCGTGCTACAATCTTCACGTCCGGTGAGCATATTGTCAAACTGCAATCGAGGTTAGGTGGGCGGAGGGACCGTTTGGGTGAGGGCCCGCTCCGACCAGGGACTCTGTTCCCATTGGCGAAACTTGGCGGTGCGAGCCGGTTCGTCCGGGTAGGACGTTTGGCAAAGCGGCAGGCAGGACGCGGGTTTCCCCGGACGAACGTCTAATCCCTTCTTCGGCATTGCAGCGGCCTGAAGACGAAGGGATCGTTTGCACCCCTATCTCCGCCTCAGTCGGCGCAGACCGCACTCCGTTGCAAGCCTGGGGGCGCTGCCGCATCAGGGTGTGGTGACGGACTCGGGAAAGACGACCAGTTCGATCCGGCGGTTGGCGACTTGGCCCGCTTGCGTCGCATTGGGGGCCAGCGGCCGGTTTGAGCCCTGGGCAACGACATAGAAGTTCTGGACAGGCAAGCGGTTACGGCGAGTCAGTGTGTCGAAGACGCTAATCGCCTGGGCCGCGGCCAACTGGTGGCTGCTGACGCCTCCAGGCACCGGCGTATTGTCCGTATGCCCTTCGATGGCGATCAACTGCCGCGGGTAGCTCCGAGCTAACTCGGCGGCCAAGCCGTCGACGACAGGGAAAGCCGTGCCGACCAGTTGGGCGGTCCCGGCGGCGAACAACTGATCCGCCGGAATGGTGATGCGGATGGTATCGCCATCCTGTCGAGCTTGCAGTCCGGGGATCTCAATCAATCGCAGCGCCGGTTGCGTGCTGGTGTTGGCGGTAATCACCGCGCCACCCCGGCGGGTGGTGGCCGCTTGCAGTTCCTGGTATTTCCGCTCGCTTTCGTCCTTGGCCGCTTGCGTTTGCTGCAACCGCTGGGCGGTCTCGCTCAGCTGTTTTTGGAGCAGCGTCATCTGTTGCTGCAGCAACTGAACCTGCTGCCGCGATTGAGCCAACTGGGCGTGCAGGTCTCGGTTGTTGGCATCCAGAGCCGTCGCCCGCCGGTTCAGATCGTAGATCTCGGCGGCGGCGGGATTGGGCGACGGGGCGGCCGGCGTCTGCTGCCAAGCGGAAGCCGTAGCCGGCGCAGGCAGATAAGGGCTGGGATTGCAGCCGGTAAGTACCATCAGCCCAATGACCCACACGGCCACGCGTTTCAGCAGCCTGCGCATGGCAACCGCCTCCTGCTCGCGAACATCGACCTGACCAACCCGGGGAAGGGATGGTAGCAGGCAGCGCCGCTGACAGCAAGAGCAGAAAGCTGCTAGCACCCAACGTCTATCGCGCGGTTTTCCGCGCTGGGCATGAAGTCCCGTTCGCCCGAACCGCATGCGAGTGGGCCGGTCTCCCTCTCGCCTACCCTAACGCGGTCTTGGGCAGGTGCTCATCGACCGCCGGGGGCCGCGGTTGCCTTGGGTTTGGCTGCCTTGGGCTTGACCGGCTCGGCGGCCGCGGGCGGCGGGGCTTCCGCAGGCGGCGCCGCGCCGGGCTCGGCCTTGTCCGTCGGCTCGGGCTTCGGGGGCGGGGCAGGCGCCGGGACTCGCGCCGCCGCCGGCGGTGCCCGCCCTAGATCGATTGGCAAGTAGCCGGCCCAGAAAAACGGCGCATCGGCGTTCAGCTCGACCGCAGAGCCGGATGCCGTCAAACGCGGCTCCAACTCGGGGACGATCGGATTGCTCCACGCCAACTGAACACTCCGCTGCCAGGCTTCCGCCGCCGGAGTGAACGGCAACTCCTGCACGTATTCGCGGATCAGGTCGAACGTGGATTGGCCGGCCACCGGCCAGCGGCTCAATAGGATCGAGCGGCTGCCGCTGGCCATCAGGCCGCACGCGGCGAAGAACAGTTCGTCACCATTGGCCCCACGCTTGTACCCGGACTCGACGGGCGTGTGAAAGCCGGGCAGCACGACATCCGTGGGGCCGGGCCAGGGCAGGCTGAGCCAACTGTCCAGCGTGCCTCCCGCCTTGCCGCGGTCGACCGCCATGAGCGACCAGCCGTAGGGGCTGCGCGGACTGGACTCCAGATCGGACAGGACGATCAAGCGGTCGCACACGCTGGCGATCAGGCTCGACGGGCCCGCGCCCCGGTCTTCGTACCGGCTGACGCCCTCCAGCGCCCGCTGAATCGCCTCGCATGCCGCCACGGTGACCTGCTTGTCCTGGCCCGGCACCAGCGGACCGGTGACGACCAGCGTCCGCGCCTGCGGCTTGGGCGCCGGGCCGCCCAAGGTCAACAGTCCGGCGGTCGGCAAGTAGCGGACGCGCACTTTGGAGATCAACGGCAGCGTCCCGCCGCCGGCCACGGGCACCTGCAAGGCCTCGAAGGGCACGTACCACAGCGGACCATCCGGAACGACGATCAGCTCGTGATAGGCATCCCAGGCGCTGGAATTCCCGTTGTTGGTCAGCGCCTGCAGCAGGGCCGCGGCCGTCGCTTTCCAGGCCTCGTCCTTCAGGCTGGCCGGGTCCAGGCCGGCTTTGCGTTCCGCCAAACCGATCTGCTTCAGCAAGTCGGCGACCTGCTTGAGCACTTCGGCGGGCTTGTCGATCTGCCACGCCGACGACTTGTCCTTGCTGAACGCAAAGCCCAGGATGGAACGGTCGGTCACGCTGTAGGCCAGCACCAATTGCTCGTCGGTCAGGCTTTGCTGCATCTCCTTCACGGTCCGCAACGGCGGAAAGGCGAACTCGGACGGTTCGCGCCGCAAGGCGATGTCGCTCAAGATCATTTCCTGGGCCGCGCTGGCCTGGCCCAACTGTTCCAACAGCAGCGTCTGCTTCTTCGCGTTCTCGGGCGTGTCGGCCACCAGCGGCAGGGCCTCCAATTCTTGGCGCGCGGCAGACGCCTGGGCGGACAGCTTGGCATAGTTGACGTACCGGCCCAGCAGATCCTGCCGCTGCAGTACGGCCTGCTGGCTCAGCATGCTGTCCGGCGCTTCGAGGACCCAGCGCAGCGCCAAGCGGCGGCCGCCCAGCGGCAAGCTGTTGTAGAAGCGCCGGCGGCGGATTTGGTCGGCGATCTCGATCGAGCGGTCGACGTCCTTGCGGACCATCGCCGCTTCGAGCCAATGCTGCAGGGGCACCGGGTGGGGACGGAGCACAAAGGCCAGCGTCTCCATCGGGTCGACCGACCAGTCGGCGGCGGACGGTTCGCGCAGCACCGTGCCGTACAGGTCGTCCGCCACCCGCTGGGTAATCTTCCCGGAAACGAACGCCGCGTCGGCTAAGTCAATCTGGTACAGCCGCGGGGAACTGGCTTTCAAGAACGTGATGGCTTGTGCCAGCTGTGTCGAGCCGCCCGTCAGATTCCCCCGCTGGAATTCGACCATGGCCGACACATAGCTGAAGCGACAGCCCAGCACGCCGCTGCGCATGTCGCGCGTCCCGACAGCCCCCCGCGTCTCGCCCAACAGCTTCGTCGCCTGGGCCGTGTCGCCGGCGGCGGCACAGTTTTCCGCAGCCAGCGCCAGCACCCAAGCCCACAGGGCGCGCGAATTCCGCTTGGCCCAGGCTTCGGATCGCGCCAGCGGCGGATACAGGCCCTTCTGTCCCGACACCAGGTGCGTCACCAGTCCCCAGCGCATCGCCTCCTGGATGACGTCATATTGGTCGTAAGCCGCGGCCGGAAAAGTGGCTTCCAGGAAGTAGCCGGCCGCCGTCTGGGTCTGCCCCTGCTGGAACGCCAGCTTGCCCAGTTCCAGCAAGGCCATCGAAGTCAGTTCGTGGTCGTACTGGCCGGCCAAGACCAGCGACTTGGTCAACTCGGACACCGCCTGTTCATTCTTGCCGACCGATGCGTAAGCCATTCCCAGGTGGCAGCTGACCCAGGCTTGCGACCAGTGATTGGGACGCGTCGAATAGCTGGCGAATTCGGTCACCAGCTGACCGCTGAACGCATCATGCTGGCACACCGGCCCCATGATCTCCCGCCGCCGCCGGATGGCCAGCGAGATGCAACGGGTAATTTCCTTGACGTTCACCGGATACAGCTGCGGTTCCGCCATCACGCCGCCGGCCCGAATCGCCTGCTCGGTGATTTGCTGCCCTTGGAAACTGCTCATCCGATCCGGAATCCGGGCCAGTTGCGTATTCCGCTGGGACGGCCCCCAGGTGATCGTGCTGCGGGCGACGGACGCCGAAGGCTGGATCATGTCCGGGAATTCGACCCGCAGCATCCAGCCCTTGTGCGCGATCGCTAGCATCAGGGCCGAGTTATATTGTTCGAGCGCCTTGGGCGAGTCGCCCAGCTGGTACAAGCACTCGCCGATCATGGTGTGATAGCAGATCGAGTCGATCCAGCGGCCTTCGGTACTGCGCACGCCGCCGCGAGCCGCGGAGCGAAAACCGTCCATGGCGTCGCGATAGTTGCCTTCGTAGTACGGCCCAAACGCCGCGTGATATTCGGCGGGAGGAACGGTCGAATCCCGCAACATCTGGCCCCAGGCGGGCACGGCCAACAGTGCCCAAGCCAGCCCCGCCCAAGCCAAGCCCCATGCCCCCCTCATCCGGCTTTCCATGACAGCGTTCCTTCTGCGCTGGAAGATGAACCCTCTTTCCTCATCATAGCGGATCGGTCCACGAGCTTGTCAAACCGGGGCGGATTTTGCGGGATTTATCAAAGCTGCCGGTCGCAGCGGTCGATACAGAATGTGACAATTCCGCCAGTTGTGCCGACAGCAAGGAGTTTAACGGACATGACGCCAGAAGTGACGAAGCGTTGGCTCTCTTGGATTCTCTGCATGCTCGGCCTGCTAGCAACGGCTGGCTCGACAGGCTGCCAAGTCAGCGTCGGCGGCCAGACGCTGCCCAGCCCTTACTATCTGACGGACGATGTCCAGTACTACGCTCCGGGCACCGAGTTCAAGCTGTCGCGCGAGGCGGCCGCCATGAAGGCTTACAAGGCGGAACAGGAACTCCAGCAGGCCACCGCCCAGTAAGCCGCGCCGGGTTTAGCTCATTCCGCCGCCAGGATCCTGACCGGGCCCAGCAGCCCGGAGGACGCCAGCGGCGTGTCCGGGCGAAACGGATTGCGGGTCGTCCAGGTGCGCCGCTGCTCAGCCGGCAAGCCCGCATCGCCGATCAAGCGGTTGAGCCAGAGGTTGGCGACCTGAATTTCCAGCTCGTTGCCGCGTTGCCGCAACAGCCCGGCCGGGATCTCCACCCGCCAAGGGTCGCACCACGCCACACCCAGTTCGTGCCCGTTCAGTCGCACGCGGGCCATCACTTGAACTTGGCCGACGTCCAGGCTGCATCCCCGCTCGCAGCGGGCTCGTTCCTCCGCATTCAGGTCAAACACGCGCCGGTAGGTCGCCGTGCCACTGTAGTGCCGAATGCCCTCCTCCGGACGCTTCGTCCAATCCTCGAGTCTGTCGAACCGCACCGCTGCCGGTCCGCCCCAATTCGGATCGAACGAGACGTCCCACGGCCCGACCAACTCGCTCACTACGGTCAGGCGTGAGAAGTTCGGCTCGGCGGACCCGCTGTTCGCCGCGGCGGAGTCCCGGAACACGACAAAGCCGCTTTGAGCGGGAGCGAACTCCAGGGGGACGCTCGTGACGCCATCCGCTTGGGTGAACTGCGGCAGCCCGCGCCGCCGGCCCGTCGCCGCGTCCCACCATTCGGGCTTGCGGCCCGTGACGCGAAACCGGCAGGTGGCAGAGAGCGGTTCCGCCGACGTGTTGGCCACCAAGTAGATGTCCGTTTGGCCGGCGCGGCGGTGCGTGTAGCGGACCGGTCCGTCCGCCGCGAAATCGGGCCGCACGCCCAGTCGGGAGAGGATCTCCGCCGTCTGGGCATAACTCGGATACAGATCCGGCGTTTGCAGCGGCACGGCCGGCAGGCCCCAAGGCTTCATCGCGGCCGGACCGAGTTCACTGGCGGAACTCCAAGCCCCAGCCGCCGACGTCGCACTCTGCCACGTGCGATCGGTCCGGACCAGCAAGTTGCCGCCGTCGCGGAATTCCACCCTCAGACAGCCGATCAAGCCCGCCGGATTCGGTTGCTCGCCCCCATTGCCGGCCGTCACCGTCAACACGTTCTCGCCGGGCCGCAGCAACTCGGTCACCTCCGAGACGTAAGCCCGATGGAAGTTGTCTCCCTGGCCGGCCGAGCGGCCGTTGAGGAACACTTCAAAACTGTTATCGGCGGTCATCGCGAGGCGGGCGGACGCGATGGCCCGAGCCGAATCGAGCACGACCGTGCGGCGAAAGTACCGCGCGCCGACCGGCGCCGCCGCGGCCGGGGTTCCTTCGTTGTGCCAGATCCACTGGGCGTCTTCCAGCGGATCGGCTGGCGTCGCCGTGGTCGGCTCGTCGGCCACATCCCGGATCACGCGGCCGCCGTAGCCGCCACCCCAGATCTCGGCGGCCAACTGGGCGACCTGCTGGTCGCACTGCGGATAGCCCGACAAGCTCGGCGACTTGAGCGGCGGCGCGCCGACGAGCGTGGCGCCGGCGTCGGCCAACTGCTTGACTTTGCCCAGCAGCGCCGGCGTCATCGTCTCGAACCGCGGCAGGACCAGCACGCGATAACTCATCCCGTCCGGGAACACGATGCGACCGTCCTGGACCGACGCTCGCTGGAGCAGCGTTTCCGGCGAACAGCCGTCAAAATTGTAGCCGCGCCGGTCCAGCCAATCTCCGCGCAGTGCCGAGCCGGGCGGGCGGAAAACGTGGGGTGCGCCTTCGGGAGCCAAGTACAGGATATCGGCTACCGGCAAGCCCTGGCGCAGCAGGTGCTGGCAGCGCGCCAAATAAGTATGGTACGCCGACGACATGTCCCACCACGTCTGGGTTCGCTGCCAGTGGACGCCGTACGGTCCCATGGTCATGCCCGGCCAGCGGTTCGCTTCCGGCTGGTGAGCAAAGGTATGGAAGATCAGCCGGTTGATGCCCGTGCAGAACGCCCAGTCGGTCTGCAGTTTCAACGCCCCGGGATACAGCCGCCAATCCTCGCCCGGTGCGCCCGTGAACGCCTCGGCGGCCACGATCGGACGGCCCATCGTGTGCCCGATGGAGACGGACTCGAAGCAACTGAATTCCGTCTGGAAGCCATAGCCCTTGGACCAGAATTCGCACTGGGGAATGTCGGCCGGCCCGCCCAACGTCAAGTCGGCGCAGGGGTTCAAATCATAGGGCTCGATCGACAGCTGCAGGCCGTAACGGCGGCCGAGTTCCTTCAGCCGCTGAGCGTGGTTCTGCACGACCAATTCCTGGGCCGTCTGTCGCAGGTCCCACAGGAACCGCTCGGACCGTTCGACGCTGTCCACGACCAGCCCGGTCAGCACCGGCAGGAACCGCAACGGATCGTAGCCGCGCCGCTGCCGGAACTGGGCTCGGAACTCCGCCGACCAGTTCTGCGAACTCATCTCCCAGCTGTCGAAATGCAGCGTGGTCAAGCCGCGGCCGGGACGGCCTTTCGGCTGGACCGTCTGCATCAGGGTCTCGAAGAACGCCGCGAAATGCGCATCCAGCGCCGCGGCGTCGAACTTGTCGCACTCGAAGCCCAGTCCGGGCTGCGGCGCGGGGCGCGTCGTCTGCCCGGTACTGGTCCGGCCGAACCGCAAGATCGTCCAATTCCCCGGCGGCACGTCCCACGTCAACTGGCCGTCCGGCGCCAGTTGACCCGTCAGGTCGATGATCGCGTCCCGGGCGATGCACTGGTCGGCCGGCACGTCCGGATGCCGTGCCGGGGCGGGCAGAAACGGCTTCACGCCGGGCTGCGAAGAGTACGGCGCACGATGGTACAGCGCCTTTTCATCGAGATCCGCCAGACGATAGTCGCCGCTGGGGGTCGGAAATGCCAGCACGGCGACATCGCGATAGAATTCCAGCCAAACGCGGCGCAGTTCCGGCGTCAGGGTGCCTTCGCCGAAAAACGGCTGGCGAGGTTTGGGCTGCGGCAGGACCGCAGCGAACCGCGCCGGACCGCTGGCTTGCGTCTGACTCGCGACCAGGTGCTGCATGGACTGGTCCGGCCGGACCCACGGCCCGCCGCTGCCGGTCCAGCCGGGACCGGCGCCCAGGGCGAATTCGAGTCCCAACCGGTCGGCCTCCGCGACGGCATGCTTGAGCAACTCGCGCCAGGGGGGGCTCATGAACTCGACCGGTCCTCGCGGCACGCCGACGTTAACCTCCAGGAACAGCACGCCTCCGATCCCGGCCTGCTTCATCGCCTCCAAGTCGCCCGTCATCCCCTCGCGGGACAGGTTGCCGTCCATGAAGTACCAGTACACCCACGGCCGGGCGTCCTCGGGCGGCTGGTCGAAGGAACGCTCCAGGTCGTCCGCGTGGGCGACGCCACACCACAAGACCAA
>Ga0172371_10007045_pt1 | contig 16128 bp, 13 predicted proteins | sample Lak12m_FD_114543 | JGI IMG/M metagenome (GOLD analysis project Ga0172371, IMG submission 114543) | Freshwater microbial communities from Kabuno Bay, South-Kivu, Congo - kab_022012_12m | ecosystem: Environmental > Aquatic > Freshwater > Lake | place: Democratic Republic of the Congo: South-Kivu...
GGTTCAAAGGGTGTATATTTTATGTTGTAATTACTAGTTTGTTTAATATTAATAATTTAATAAATATATGACAATAGCAACTTGGAGCGATGTCTTAAGATTATCGTTCGCAAATCTTTGGCTTGGAGTAGTTGGTTTTGTTCCAAATCTCGTAGTGGCCATAGTTATAGTTCTTTTGGGTTGGGGTATCGGCGTATTGTTTGGACGAGTAATTTCTCAAGTCGTAAAGGCTATAAAAGTTGACGAAGTTTTGCGCCGGGCTGGGGTTGAGAACTTTCTAAACAAAGGAGGCCTGAATCTTAATTCTGGTAATTTTTTGGGAGGTTTAGTTAGGTGGTTTGTTATTTTGGTCTTTTTGGTAGCTGCTTTTGATGTATTGGGTCTTTCTCAAGTAACTTTGTTTTTGAAAGACATACTCAACTACTTGCCTCAGGTGATTGTAGCTGTACTTATTCTCATTGCAGCTGGCTTTGTTGCTGATGGAATGAAAAAAGTTGTTCTTTCCTCAGCTATGACCGCCGAGCTAGCTTCAGCTGGATTTTTGGCCACAGTAACTAAATGGGTTATCTGGGTATTTGCAGTCTTGGTAGCACTTTCACAACTCGGTATTGCTTCTGGATTTATCCAGACAATATTTACTGGGTTAGTAGTCGCCCTCTCATTAGGCTTGGGTTTGGCTTTTGGTCTTGGTGGCCAAGAAGCTGCTGGCAGAGTAGTTGAGAAGGTGGGCAAAGAGATGTCTTCAAAGAAATAATTCGTTATAAAAATTTTAACAAAAATTCGCCCTAAAAAGGCGAATTTTTGTTATTCACAGCCTTTCCCCAAGGCTGATAAATAAGCATTTGACAGGTTTTTCTGGCCGTGTATACTGTGGTTACATATGTTTTTAAGTTGTTTAACCACGAAGCGTAAGAGAGGGTAAAGTACCCTCTGGCTTGATATGAGCCCGCTTCGAGAAAAGCGGTTTTTTTGTTTAAATTTAAAAATATGTGGGTACTTTGAAAATTTAATCCCACTACAACATCGCTTTTTGATGAGCTTTTGTTTTCGAAGGGTTTACCCTGAGCGAGCGAAGCGAGTCGAAGGGGTCTTTGTTTGTTGTAAGTGGAAGAAAAAGAAACTGCCAAATGGGATGGAGAGTCTCATAAGGCAGGATGAAAAGTTAAGTTAATGGTTTTTGAATTTCCTAATGGGAAATTCAAGGGCGTATGGTGGATGCCTTGGCTAGAAATAGCGATGAAGGACGTGGCGTGGCTGCGATAAGCTTCGGGGAGGTGCCTAGCAACCTTTGATCCGGAGATTTCCGAATGGGGAAACCCCTCGTGCTTGCACGAGACCTCGCACCGTATGGTGTGGGGAGCGTACCCTGGGAAGTAAAACATTTCAGTACCAGGAGGAATATAAACTAATAAGCATTCCGTAAGTAGCGGCGAGCGAAAGCGGAGAAGCCCAAACCAGAGCATCACATTGCATGTGATGTAGTAGTAAGTAGCTAGTATCCAGTAGCTAGGAAAAGCAAATTTGTTTTTACCTAGATGCTGGCTACTAGTACCTAGCTACTAGTATCGCGCGTAGCGTGATGCTCTGGGGTTGTAAGACATAAGCTTCGTATTTATACGAGGAAAGTTACAAAATTATTCGTTAGAAGAAGCTTCTGGAAAGAAGCACCCCAGAGGGTAATAGTCCCGTACTTGAAAACGAATAATCTTTCTTGCTTATGTTCTTGAGTACCTCGAGACACGAAAAGCTCGGGGGAATCTGCCGGAACTAACCGGTAAGGCTAAATATATTTCTAGACCGATAGTGAACTAGTACCGTGAGGGAAAGGTGAAAAGCAGCCCGGTGAGGGCGGTGAAATAGACCTGAAACCATATGCCTACAAGGAGTCAGAGCGGGCGATTTATCGTCCGTCATGGCGTGCCTATTGAAGAATGAGCCAACGAGTTAATTTATGCGGCTTGCCTAAGTGGTAGACCCACCGAGGCGTAGTGAAAGCGAGCGTGAATAGCGCGAAATTTTATGTCGTATATATTAGACCCGAAGCCAGGTGAGCTTGCCATGGGCAGGGTGAAGTGGGGCGAAAGCCTCATGGAGGCCCGAACCGGTTGGTCGTGCGATTCCTTCGGATGACCTGTGGTAAGGAGTGAAAAGCTAATCGAACCTGGTAATAGCTGGTTCTCTCCGAAAGAGCTTTTGGGTTCGCGTCATGCGTTCCTCTAGGGGGTAGAGCACTGGAAGGTCTGGACAGGGAGCAATCTCGCTAGACCTATCAAACTCCGAATACCTAGAGCTAAAGCGTGGCAGTTAGACGGCGGGGGCTAAGCTCCGTTCGTCAAAAAGGAAACAGCCTAGATCTCTATTTAAGGTCCCTAAATTTATGCTAAGTGCACTTAAGGCGGTGAAATTTCTGTGACAATGAGGAGGTTGGCTTAGAAGCAGCCACCCTTTAAAGAAAGCGTAACAGCTCACTCATTCAGAGATTTTGCGCCGAAGATAATCGGGGCTAAGCATAGTACCGAAACTGAGGGTTTGTAAGCTTCATTAAGGATTTAACGTTCTTTTGTTAATGCGAGGGTGTCGTCTATTGGAAGGACGCGATTCGTCGGCGCGATGGAACTGACACAAGAATCGAAATACGGGTTCGAATCCCGTCACCTTCGCCACCCAACTTTTGTTGGGTCCTTGATGAAGCTTGCAAGCGGTAGGAGAGTATTCGCATCCGCTGTGAAGGCAAAGGGGTGACCCATGCTGGAGCGTTGCGAAGTAAGAATGTTGGCACAAGTAACCACAACGCGCATGAAAACTGCGCGCGCCGTAAGACTAAGGTTTCCTTGGCGATGTCAATCAGCCAAGGGTTAGTCGGGCCTAAGGGAATGGCGAAAGCCGCACCCGATGGACAGCAGGTTAATATTCCTGCACTTTTGTATGTTGCGATGGATGGACGAAGTGTAGTATGCGAGGCGCATTATTGGATTTGACGTCTGTGCTGTAAGAATGTCGCGTAGGTAAATCCGCGCGCTCTGTTAAATCAGAAATTCAAGCAGTATGGCAATCTGGAGCTTCGGCAAAGGAGAGCTTGCAAAGCACGCTTCCAAGAAAAACTTCTAAGCATAAACATATGAAAACCGTACCGTAAACCGAAACAGGTGGTCGGGGCGAGTAGCCCAAGGCGAACGAGTGAGATGTCCCCAAGGAACTCGGCAAAAAATCGGCCGTACCTTCGGTATAAGGCCTGCCCTGAGCATCACATTGCATGTGATGCAGTAGCGAGTAGCTAGTATGTAGTAGTCAGGAAAAGCAAATTTGTTTTTACCTAGATGCTGGCTACTAGTACCTAGCTACTAGTATCGCGCGTAGCGTGATGCTTGGGGCCGCAGCTAAAGTATCCCTGGCGACTGTTTATCAAAAACACAGCTCCCTGCGAACTCGCAAGAGGATGTATAGGGGGTGACACCTGACCAATGCCAGAAGGTCAAACAACGGCGTTGAATGAGTCGCAAGATTTATTTGGTGACTGTTGTAAGCCCTGGTGAATGTCGGCAATAACTATAAGCACAATTGTAGTTATAAAATCTAGCTAAATGCGGGAAACTCTGAGTATCCGTCTGCTACTCGCCATAAATCGAAATGGCAGTAACAATGTAGCGGTGCAGACAATCCGCAGGAAAGATTCTGATAAGCAACGAAATAAAAATGAATAATGATTATTCGTGGCTTAAGTCAATTCCTCAAAATATAGGAAACTATATCGCCGGTTTTGTAGACGGAGAAGGAAGCTTCAATGTCTCACTGAGAAAAAGGGAAGACCATTCTCTTGGCTGGCAAGTGATATTGACTTTAAATGTCGCTCAACGCGACAAAACAGTTCTTGCTCTTATAAAACATCATTTAGGATGTGGAAGATTACAGGAACGCAAAGATGGGATTGGCTACTATGTAGTTCAAAATCCTGTCGCAATTGAAGAGAGGATAATACCTTTCTTTGAAAAATATCCCTTTCTTTCTTCAGGTAAGAAGAAAAATTTCTCAATTTTTTCCCAAATTGCAAAAATGGTTTTCAAAAAAGAACATTTAAGTAATGAAGGAATGTTAAAAATTATAGAATTGAGAGAAAAATTGAATGAAGGAAAAGGAAGAACTAGAAAATATAATTTAAACGATTATAAAAATTCCTTATCAGAAAATCCTCAGAGACTATACGCTAGACCTAAAGCGAGAAATCACTTTGGGAAGATATAGTCCGATCTTGTTAGCGATAACAAGGCCCTCAGTAGCTACTAACTGAGTAATAAAAAGAGACGAATTGTCCTAAGGTAGCGAAATTCCTTGTCTGGTAATTGAATTGCCAGTTCCGATAGCGATATCGGAAACAAAATTGGCTAATAACGGTGAAGTCCTCGCTTGAGAATTATTCAAGGGTAATTCGTTGAAAGCAGGATAATACCGTGGGAAGTTGTAAATTTCGTTGAGAAGAAAAACCCAATGTGGGAACTGACGAAAAGTGTTCTTTCGGCGGTGTGGTCTCCAAAAGTAGTATTTATTCGCTACTTTGTAGTCACGCCAATCATTATTTTTCTCGTCTGGCTTTGTGTCAGATGAGCCGAACCGAGAATCCAGAGGTTCTGATTCTCAACGAAATTTACAACCCCGTAACGACTGGATCTCCGCTTAGCGGAGTGAAGATGGAATTTTCGAGTTCCATAATACGCCAACTCTCAAGATAAATTATAGATTCTCTTGAGAAGAAGATATAGTCTATGCTCTTAGAAATAAGGGAAAATCGTAATCTTTGTGATTTGATACACAAATGATTATAGAGACATGAAGTTCAGACGCGCACGAATGGTGTAACGACTGGGGAACTGTCTCGGGGACTCGCTCGGTGAAAATACAGTACCGGTGAAGATGCCGGTTACCTGCAGTTAGACGAAAAGACCCCGGAAGCTTTACTGCAACTTGGCATTGAGGATATGTTTTTACTGCGTAGCATAGTGGTGAGACTTTGAAGCGTCGCTTTTGGGCGGCGTGGAGTCGTCAGTGAAATAGCCATCTGTATTGACATATTTTCTAACCTTCTCGGCAAAAACGAGAAGAGACAGTGCCTGGCGGGCAGTTTTAGTGGGGCGCTATCCTCCCAAAGAGTAACGGAGGAGCCTATTAAGGTCAGCTAGCCGTGAATGGAAACCATGGCGATAGTGTATAGGCACAAGCTGGCTTAACTGCAAGACGTACGTGTCGAGCAGATGCGAAAGCAGAGCTAAGTGAACCGATCGTTCGCGTTAGACGCGGCGAAAGATTATCGGACAAAAGCTACTCCGGGGATAACAGGCTGGTTCCACCTAAGCGTCCAGAGCGACGGTGGAGTTCGGCACCTCGATGTCGGCTCATCTTATCCCGGGGGTGGAGAAGCTCCCAAGGGTATGGCTGTTCGCCATTTAAAAAGATACGCGAGCTGGGTTCAGACCGTTGAGAAACAGTAGCAAGTAGCTAGAATCTAATAGCTAGGAAAAAATAAATTCCTAAACCTAGATGCTGGCTACTAGTAACTAGCTACTATTTTCAGCAATCTGAATCCTCAGAGGAATTGTTATAAAATATTTTCGTAAAGTAAAAGATAGTAGAAAGAAACCAATCAAATCACGGCGGTCTTTTTGGTAGTAGCTAGCATCTAGTAGCTAGTAGCCAAGAAGAAGAATTCAACTAAAATCGGTAAAATCCAAAATGGACAATACCGAGAGAACCCGAAAGGGACTTGTAGAGACTAAACGTTGAATAGCTAATAATAAAATTATTAGTGAATGCTATAGTCCGATCCCGGCAGTAATGTCGGTGTCAGTGCATGTAGTTACATTTGGGTTTTCCTTGATGCTGGCTACTGGCTACTGGCTACTAATTGCGTGAGACAGGTTGGTCTCCTATCTACTGCAGGCGTTGATTCTTGAGGGGATTTGACTCTAGTAAGAAATTGCTACTTCACAGCGTAATCTGTGATGACAATTTGGCTAATAACGGTGAAGTCTTAAATCCTCTGGTCTGTTGATAATTCCGATTGTTTCGGTCCTGAAACCGGAGTACAATGGTAAGTGTAAACTTACTTGAGGACCAGAAGTTAATTAAGATAATACCGTGGGAAGTCGGTCTATTGAGAAAAAAATTGAAAGAGCTTACATTGCCGGATTTTTAGATGGTGATGGAAGTTTAATGCTTCAAATAAAAAAACGTTCAGATGGAAAAATCGGATTACGATTTATGCCAACCATATGTTTTTATCAAGATTCGAGGCATGAAGATACATTGCACTGGATTAGAAAGATATTCGACATTGGGTATGTTTCAAAAAGGTGTGATGGTATGAGTGAACTTAGAATTAATGGTTATGAAAGAGTAGCTAAAATTCTAGAGGAACTCTATCCTTTCATTCGGTTCAAAAAAATTCAAAGCAAAGCATTATTAAATGCTTGCCGAATACTTTCTTCTAAAAAGTTTTCGCAGCTTTCTAAAAAACAGCTCGAAAATTTAGTTGATTTAATTCTTGAAATACAAAAAGAGAATTATGTAACTAAAAAGAAGAAAAATAAAAAAGAACTGATGGCTCAATTAGGTTTGACCCCGTAACGACTGATCCGCCGATGAGGCGGAGAGATTTGTGTAATGGCGAATCATTTATATTAAAATGACGGCTTACACTTATAATATGCCAAGATCCGAACTCCATTTTGGAGAGGATTAAGATATAGTCTGCGCTCCTAGTGATAGGGGAATATCGTTATTTATTTGTGTCATTCGTGCCAATTCGTAATTGGTGTCGAGATACGAGCAAAGCGAGTAAGCGACGAGAGGACCGAGTTGAACTGACCTCTGGTGTACCTGCTGTTCTGCCAAGAGCACCGCAGGGTAGCTAAGTCGGGTTTGGATAACCTCTGAAAGCATATAAGAGGGAAGCCGGCCCCAAGATTAGGAATCGTTAAGGATCGTGAGAGATGATCACGTTGATAGGCGCTAGGTGTAAGTACAGTAATGTATTAAGCCAAGGCGTACTAATTTTCCGATTCTATTAGGAAATTTGAAAACCAAAATTATTTCATCCTGCCTTATGGGACTATCTTAACCGGTGGTTTCTAATTCTTTCTATTAAAAATTTAGTTCTGGTGATTTGTCGCAGAGGTCACACCCGTTCTCATTCCGAACACGGAAGTTAAGCTCTGTTGAGGCGATGGTACTCTTTCAGGGGAAAGTAGCTAGTCGCCAGAACCAAGTTTTTAATCTATAATTAGTCCATGGACGAAATGAGCCCTTGGGCGTCTCGAAGAAAATCGATTTATTTAGTGGCGATAGTTTTGATACTGTCGAGTCTTTCTTTTGCTATATTTTGGAAATATTGGTATAAAACACCAACTTGTTTTGATAATTTAAAAAATGGAGATGAAAGTGGAGTAGACTGTGGTGGTTCGTGCACTCTTTTATGTAGTAGTGGTGTTATTCCGCCAATTGTGAGATGGGATCCAAGATTATTTGAGGTTAGCCCAGGAATTTGGAGTGCAATCGTTTATGTAGAAAATCAAAATACGAGCGCTGATGCGGCGTATGTTCCTTACACTTTTACTTTGTATGATGAAAATAATAGAGTTTTGGTAGAGAGGAAAAGTGCAACTATTTTACCAAAAAGTAAAATGGTGGGCATTTTTGAGGGCTCAATACAGATGGAAGATGGGGTAAGACCAAAGAGAGCAGTTTTTGAATTGGGGAATGATATTGTTTGGAAGAAAAATGAAGAAGTTGGAGAAAAATTAAAAATAACTCACAGTCCGCTTTTAAGATTGAATACTGCCCCCAGGGTTGAAGTAAATATAAAAAATATTAGTACTGAAGAAATAAAAAATATTGAATTTGTGGCTGCTATTTTTGATGGGGAGGACAATGTTATTGCAGCTTCCAGAACATTTGTAGAAAAAATAAAGAAGGACGAAGATACAAACATATTTTTTACTTGGCCGAAACCTTTTGCTCTCGGCTCTAAAGCTTGCGAAAAGCCAACAAATACAATCCTTTTGTTAGATCGATCTGGCTCGATGGCATCATTGGGGGGCACTCCAGTAGAGCCGCTAAGTGAAGCCAAAAGAGCAGCAGCTTCTTTTGTGGAGCAACTTGGCTCTAAAGATAAAGTTGGGTTGGTATCATTTGCTTCTAACGTGAGCGAACCAATCGATTTGGTTTTGTCTTCAGATCTAAATTTAGCCAAACAAGCAATCGATAAGGTCAATATCGAAGCCAGTAGCACTCAGTACACTAATATATTTGAACCGCTACATTCAGCTTGGCAAGAATTGATTTCCGCTAGAGGGCAAAATGAATCTTCTAAAATAATAATTTTACTAACCGACGGGGTGGCCAACAATCCCAGAGATCCACAAGGTCGGACTGAGGCTGATGATATAAAATATGCTGAAGGACTGGCTACAAGAGAGGCTTCAAGCATAAAAAGTGATGGCTTAATTATATACACGATCGGTCTTGGAAATAAGATAAACGAATTATTCTTAAAAAATATTGCCTCAACAGCCAATAATTATTTTTTTGCGCCCACTGCAAGCAATTTAGAGACTATCTATAAAAATATATCAGAAGATATTTGCGAGGAAGTGCCAGCAAGAATAGAAATTACTTACAAGATCTTTGGCTATTCAATATAATATGATTTTTAATTTTATTAAAAGGTTTAGCTGTTCTTTTGATTGGCTTCTTTTCGGGGCTCTATTTTTTATATCAGTAGCAGGAATTTTGACTATGAATTCCTTTACTGATGATAGCGGTTTATTTTTAAAACAAACAATCTGGTTTACCATCTCAGTTCTTGCTTTGTTTTCTGCCAGTTTAGTTGATTGGAGATTTTTGCGACGCAGTAGCTCCATTGTTTTTTTATTTGTCATTTCTTGCGTTATATTATTATTTTTATTTATTGCCGGTTCAATTTTCAAGGGGGCGCAAAGCTGGTTTGATTTTGGCGCTTTTGCTTTTCAGCCGGTTGATTTTGCCAAAATTGTACTCATATTGCTTCTCTCTAAGTATTTTTCAAGGCGACATATTGAAATTGCAAATGTCCGCCATATTTTAACCTCTGGATTTTATGCTTTTATAATTTTTATTTTGGTATTCCTCCAACCAGATTTTGGATCTGCCATCATTATTTTTTGTATTTGGTTAGCAATGGTTTTATTTTCAGGTATTTCAAAAAAGCACCTATTAATCGTATTTTTAACGGGTCTCATTGCTTTTGGTGGGCTTTGGTTTTTTGTTTTTAAGGATTATCAAAAACAAAGAATTATATCATTTATAAATCCGCTTACCGATATTCGAGGGGCCGGCTACAACGCTTATCAATCAACTATTGCAGTCGGTTCAGGAGAAATTTGGGGCAAGGGCGTGGGTCTTGGTAGTCAATCAAAATTAAAGTTTTTACCAGAGTATGAGACTGATTTTATATTTGCCGCTTTTAGTGAAGAGTGGGGATTTGTAGGTGTTCTCGTTATGTTTAGTTTGTACGGGATTGTTTTTTGGAGGATTATTTATATTTCTAAAAGAGGAGCAACCAATTTTGAAACATTTTATGGGTTAGGTCTTTGTGCCATGTTTTTTACTCATTTTGTTATTCACGTTGGGATGAATGTCGGACTATTGCCGGTTACAGGGATTACGATGCCTTTTATGAGTTACGGGGGAAGTCATATGCTCGCTGAGTTTTTGGGTATTGGAATACTTATGGGGCAATATTCCTATGCTAGAGCTATGCATAAGGAAGATGCCAAAAATGAAATTATTGGTATAGTTTGATGGTTGCGTCAACCATTTTCTCTAGTGAAAAAAAGTTGGGAACTGTTTTTTGGATTTCTCTACCAAATTCTTCTTGTTTTTCTTTGTGGTCCAGTAAATATAAAATGGCTTCAGCGATTTCTTTTGGATTTTTTGGGTGTACCAATATTCCATTTTGCATGTCTTTAATCACTTCTGGTATTCCACCAACTGATGTGGCGATAATGGGCAACCCAACCATGCCGGCTTCTAAAATAGAATATGGAAATGCTTCGGTACGAGAGGGGAGGAGAAATATGTTAGCGCCCGTCAGAAGTTTTTTAGCATCTGGCACAAAACCTAAAAATCTTACATTATCCCCCAAACCAAAATCTTTTGACATAATTTCTAATTTTTCCTTTTCTTCTCCGCTTCCAGCTACGCAGTAAATTATTTTTTCTCTGGCTTCTTCTGGCAACAGAGATAGTGCTTTTAAAGCCACATCAACACCTTTGTTTTTATGAAGTTCCGAAGTAGAAAATATAATTATTTTATTTGAATCTTTGCTGGCTAAAATTATTCTTGATTCTTCTTTTTGTAATGTATTGAATTCCAAAATACCGTTATAAACAACAGTTATTTTGTCTTTTATGAAAGGAAGAAAACCTATATCATTTTTCGTCTTATCTGATACTGCAATGGCTTGATGACAAAGCATGAGTGTAATCCAGTGGCTTAGGTAATAAAAAATTTTTTCAAAAGACGATCGACTGTTATCATTAAAACCCCAATTATGGGCAGTAAAAATAATTTTTGGCCCATAATTTCTTTCGAGTAAAGAAGCTATCCTGCCAGCTACCGCACCAAGTCCGCCAATTTTGGAAGAATTTAAATGAATGACATCTGGCCTTTCGGAACGAATCAGGCGTATTAATTCTTTGCATACTTTGAATTCATCAAAAATTTTTACTTCACGCACCAGTTTGTTAAGCCTAATTGATCTGACTTGTTTTTCTTTGAGCAAATTTGGTAATTCTTCTCCCTCGCCACAAGCTACTACAGCTTCAAATTTATCATTAGGCAAGTTTGTGGCCAAATCATAGACATATCTTTGGGCGCCCCCAAAATTGCCTTTGGTTATACAAAACAAAATTTTTTTCTTTTCTTGCATATAATAATGAATTCTTGCATAAATTGATTAAAATTTCCAGTTGTTGTATGATATTATTTTGATATGACTATATCGAATAAAAAAGAAACTTTAGCGCTATTTTTAGGTGATTTAGTACTTTTATATTTGTCCCTTTGGCTTGCCTTGACTTTAAGATATTGGCAAATACCTACAAATCGTTCATTAGAGTTACATTTTTGGCCTTTCACAATAATAATTGGCGTTTGGGTTTTGGTGTTTTTTATTTCTGGATTATACGAAAAACACACTTTAATTTTAAAAAGCCGATTACCTATCACTGTTTTTAATGCTCAAATTGCTAATAGTTTTATAGCTGTTCTGTTTTTTTATTTTGTTCCTTATTTTGGTATTACTCCTAAAACAAATTTATTTATTTATTTGGTAATTTCTTTTGGGCTCGTTCTTCTTTGGAGAATATATGGCGATAGACTTTTACGTCCGCTTGCTAAACAAAAGGGAATTGTTGTGGGTAGTGGCGAAGAAATGAAGGAACTTTTGGAAGAGGTCAATAATAATCCTCGTTACGGTTTGGAATTTATATCATCAATTGATCTCAATCGTATTGTGGGGGTAGATTTTCAAGAAGAGATACTGGAAAGAATTTATTCTGAAGAAGTTCAGATAATTGCTATCGATCTAAAAAATGAAAAAGTAGAACCAATTTTACCTCATCTTTATAACCTTATTTTTTCTCGGGTTAAATTTATAGATATGTATAAAATTTATGAAGATATTTTTGACCGAGTACCTCTTTCCTTAGTTCGTTATAATTGGTTTTTGGAAAATATTTCTACCGAAAGCAGGATTACTTATGATGTTGTCAAAAGAATAACCGATATAATAATGTCATTTTTGATTGGAGCATTCTCTCTTATTTTTTACCCTTTTGTTTATTTGCTCATTAAATTTGATGACGGGGGTAGTATATTTTTTGAACAAGAGAGAATTGGTAAAAATAACAGAATAATAAAAATTAAAAAGTTTAGAACTATGGAAGATATTCCTGCAGATATTTCTAATAAAAAAATAACCAAAATTGGTAAATGGCTTCGTAAATTAAGAATTGATGAATTGCCTCAACTTTGGAGTGTTCTAAATGGTGATATGTCTATGATCGGCCCCCGTCCTGAAATTCCGACTCTAGTTAAACATTATGAAGAGGGAATACCATATTATAATATTCGCCATCTTATTAAACCCGGACTTTCAGGCTGGGCTCAGCTCTATCACTCAGATCCCCCAAAAATAAATGCTGATGCTGAAAAAACTCGCCGTAAACTTTCTTATGATCTCTATTACATCAAAAACCGCTCTTTGATGCTTGATTTGAAAATTGCTCTGAAAACTATTAAGGCACTTTTGAGCAGGAGTGGGGTCTAATCTTCCCCCAACCCCTTCTTTACATTAAAGAAGGGGTGACTCACATTCGAGTCCCGTGGTTTTTTGTATTTTGGTTTTGTTTCGGTTCCTCCCTTTAATATAAAGGGAGGTTAGGAGGGATTATTAAAACAGATTGAGATAGGGGAGATTATGTATAATTAAGTAATGAATCTCAAATTTCTCTACAACAATAAAACTCTAAAAGAAAGAAGAAGAGAGTTTCGCAAAAATCAAACTCCGGCTGAAAAATTATTATGGGAGCATATATCCAAAGATAAAATTTTTGGGCTAAGATTTTTAAGGCAATACGGGGCCGGTCCTTACATTTTAGATTTTTATTGCGCTAAAATTAGGCTTGGTATAGAGGTAGATGGAGAAATTCACAAAAGAGAAGAAAATAAAATTTATGACAAAGACAGAGAAAAATATTTAGAAGGTGTGAATATTAGTCTGATTAGATTTTGGAACGACGATGTTTTAAATAATACGACAGAAGTCTTGAAAGAATTACGAAGCAAAATTCAATTGCTAAATAAAAAATAGCAGTCACTCCCTCTTTAGTATAAAGAGGGAGACGGAGGGAGATTAGGAATAAGATAATCCCCCCGGACTTCGTCTCGACCCCCTTTAAAGTAAAGGGGGTTAGGGGGATTATTAAAATAGAGAGGGGTGAGGAGAGATTAGAAAAAATCAAAAGAATATGTTAGTGTGTCTACATGGCAAAATATAGATTTTGGGCAATAATAATAGTGGCTACAGCAATAGTTTTGGGGTTTTTTGTTTGGAATACAGAAAAATCAGATTCTGCGCGCAAATTTAAATTAGGCCTTGATCTTTCTGGGGGCACTCATTTGGTTTACAGAGCTGATACCTCTCAAATACAAGGTGCTGATATTTCTGGAGCTATGGAATCTCTTCGCGATACCATCGAAAGACGCATAAATCTTTTTGGTGTTTCTGAACCGATTATTCAGGTTGAGCGGGGAGGAGTTTTTGGAGGCGACAATACCGAGCAGAGACTCATAGTTGAATTGCCGGGAGTGACTGATGTGGGTGAGGCAATAAAAAGAATCGGTGAGACTCCAATTTTGGAATTTAAACTTTTGTCTAAAGAGGGTGAAGCTAAAATGAAGAATGCCACTTCTCAAACTGATGCTGTAAATGTCGCTGGCATGTTTTATGACACAGGTTTAACAGGCAGAATGCTTCAAAAAGCAAGTATTCAATTTGATCAAAATTTTGCCGGTAAGCCAATCATTGGTTTAAAATTCAATGAGGACGGCTCGAAACTTTTTGCCAAAATTACCAGAGAAAATGTAGGTTCTGTTTTGGGGATTTTTTTGGATGGTAATTTAGTAGAAGCACCTTATATCAAAGAAGAAATAAGTGGCGGGCAAGCTGTTATCACCGGAGATTTTACTCCTGATCAGGCTAAACAAGTTGTTAGAGATTTAAACTATGGCGCTTTACCAATGCCTATTTCTCTCATAAGCACCGAAACAATCGGCGCAACTTTAGGTGATAAGGCAGTAAATGATAGTGTCAAGGCTGGCCTCTATGCGTTTGCAATCGTGTCGTTGTTTTTAATTGTTTGGTATAGATTTCAAGGTTTTGTGGCTGTGTTGGCTTTGGCAATTTACACGATTATTAACCTTGTTTTATTCAAATATATTCCCGTCACTTTGACCGCAGCTGGTATTGCCGGTTTTATACTTTCAATAGGTATGGCGGTCGATGCCAATATTTTGATTTTTGAGAGAACCAAAGAAGAATTGAAGAGAGGTAAAAATAAATATGATGCGCTAAAGGAGGGTTTTCACCGAGCTTGGAGTTCTATCCGTGATTCTAATTCATCAAGTATTATCACCGCTGTTATTTTGTATTACTTTGCTTCGACTCCGGTTATTAAAGGTTTTGCTCTAGTATTTTTGATAGGCGTTTTGGTTTCAATGTTTTCTGCCATTACTGCTTCTCGGACAATATTATTTGCTTTAAGTTCTGAAAAAGAATAAATATGAAAATCGTTAAATACAGAAAAATATTTTATACAATTTCAACCGTTTTGATATTGATTTCAATCTTTTCAATATTTTTTTGGGGCCTAAATCCAAGTATTGATTTTGTTGGAGGAAGTTTACTTGATGTAACATTTAGTGGACAGAGACCAAGCGATGAGGAAGTTCACAAAGTTTTGAATGAGTTAAATTTTAAAGACGCATCTATCAGGTCTTCAGGCGAAGGTTATATAATAAGACTCAAAGAAATATCTCAATCTGAAAAAGATTCCATAATTTCTGGTCTTTCTATGAATGGTCAATATAATTCTGCTGAAAAAACTTTTAGCACCATTGGGCCGGTTTTGGGCAAAGAGGCATTACAAAAATCATTGATTTCAATATTTTTGGTTTTACTAGCTATAGTTCTTTTTATCGCTTTTGCCTTCAGAAAAGTTTCTAGGCCTATATCATCTTGGATTTATGGGATTGTTACAATACTTGCTCTCCTCCACGATGTGTTGATGCCAACTGGGGTTTTTGCAATACTCGGGCACTTTTACGGATTTGAAGTAGATACTTTGTTTGTAACCGCGCTCCTTGTTATTCTTGGATTTTCTGTTCACGATACCATTGTGGTTTTTGATAGAGTGAGAGAAAATTTGCACAGAAATGAAGATAGTGGAGGCAAGAAAGATTTTGAAACAGTAGTGGGGGAGAGCATCAACGAAACATTTGTGCGTTCTATCAACACATCGGTCACTGTTTTGCTTGCAGTTTTGGTGCTTTATATTTTTGGTCCGGAAACAATCAAAAATTTCACACTCGCTCTCCTCATCGGTATTTTCATTGGTACCTACTCATCAATATTTATAGGCTCGACACTTTTGGTTACTATAGAAAAGTTTCGAAGCGCTAGACGCTAGACGCTAGATCCAAATATTTTTTACTAGCGGTTAGCGTCTAGTGCCTAGCGGCTGTTCATCTTGACTTATCATCATACATTTGGTATTTTGTAATGAGGAGGAATAGTAATGTTCTTTAAGAGTGGTTTTGACCTAGAAGATACAGTTTTCGGCCACCACTCTAGTGGAGGCCAACTTTTCAGAAAGTTTAAGAGAAAGAGAAAGGACTTTAGTGATGATCTAAACAGCTTGATTACCAAATCTAGCGATGTCCACCCAAGTACTCAGATTGGGGGATCACTATACTGGCTCACCAAAAAAGAACTGGAAAAACTTGGAGTCGATACGGCTGGATTTATGTTTGTTTCGGCGATTGACAGCATCACCGATCTTAGACACTTCAGTGATGGAGTGTTTTACCTTCCGTCAGCACCTCAGTTTCCTGTGACAGTCGATGCCTACAACATTCATCCAAATGTCTTGGAGATTCTAGAGGATTTTTGGATAGATGATTTTGTCGGCGACAAGTATGCTGTCAGCGATTTCCAATCTGACTTGTTCCAATACAAAAATGGACTGACTGAGTGGAAAAGGAACAGCCAAGCTTCTGAAGCAGAAGGATTCATGCTGGTCACGCCGGTTGACTTCCGCCAACACACAAGGAAGAGGCGGCCTGAGAACCATTTCATCATCACACCCCGCGACATAGGAGATCGAGCGGGGAGGCGAGCTTTTGCTAGAATGGTGGCCAGGTATCTTGCAAGCAAAGTGCCTGGTCAAGAACAAAAAACGGCTCAACAGAGCCATAAATGAGCCCATCTGCGCGTTGCGCGGTGGGCTCTTGACTTTTTATATATAATTTGCTATACTA
>Ga0172371_10007046_pt1 | contig 16127 bp, 10 predicted proteins | sample Lak12m_FD_114543 | JGI IMG/M metagenome (GOLD analysis project Ga0172371, IMG submission 114543) | Freshwater microbial communities from Kabuno Bay, South-Kivu, Congo - kab_022012_12m | ecosystem: Environmental > Aquatic > Freshwater > Lake | place: Democratic Republic of the Congo: South-Kivu...
CGATGCCGGCCAGTTGCGTGGGCCGGACTTGCGGCAGCAGGCTCACGCCGCGCATGGCCCCATAGGCGATGACTTCCTTTTGCAGGTCCAGCAGCAGGTGAATCGAGACGTACAGGAAATTGCCGCTGCCACAGGCCGGGTCCAGCACGCGCACGTGGGCCAATTCTTCCAGAAAATCCAGCAGCTTACGTTCCAACTGCTTGCGCCGGGTGGTTTTCGTCCCCTTCGCCGTGTTGGCTGCCTTCAGTTTTTCCCACAACGCGTCGCAATCCGCCTGAACTTCCCGCCACCGGCGGCGCAGCGGGGTCATCACCACCGGCTCGACAATCGTCAGGATGTCCTCGCGGCTGGTGTAGTGGGCTCCGATTTGAGCCCGCTTGGCCGGGTCCAGCGTGCGCTCGAACAGCGTGCCGAAGATCGACGGCTCGACGGAACTCCAGTCGTAGCCGGCCACGACCACCAACTGCTCGACTTCATCGGGTCGCAACTCGATGACATCCGCGTCGGCGAACAGGCCCCGTTGAAGTACAGGATCTCGTCCGGGCCGAACATCCCGCCGCGGGACATCGCCTGGAACAGGCTCGCCAAGGTGGCGGCCAAGCGTGGGGAGTCCTTCCTGGCCGCGATCAGCGACCGCGAAAAAACCTTGCTCGGCAACAGCCCGATGTCCTCGGCGAACATGCAGAACATCAGCTTCATCATCAGCGAGCACCATCGTTCCCGGCTTCTCCTGGTGCGCAAGCAGAGCTATCGCGAGGCAGTATCCGGCACAGGCTACGCAATCGTTAAAGGCAGTCGATTCAGCGCGTCGATACCTTGGGAGTGCGACAGACCGGCAGCAGGCGACGAGGTGCGAATTGGCTGGCATGGAAGTGCCTTCCGCCGCCCGCTCGACGCTGCGGGCCGATCTTCAGTCAATCTCGTTAGGATCTTGCGAGTCGCTATCGTGCGCAGCCACCGTCAATGCTGGCAACGAATCGGGCTGCCCGCCCGCCCGTGAGTGTTGGCGGCATTCGTACTGCTGCTGGCGTGGCTGGCTGCGCCGGTTTCCGGCCCGTCTGCGACCGCGACTGCGTGTCCGCGAACCTCCAACCGCGTACCGGGCTGGAACTGGCGGCGGAGACGTGCCCGGGCGAAGTTCTTTTGCCCAACGGAGCCGCGCTGGAGGACGGACTGACCGAGGAGGAAGCGGTTCTCATCGGGCTCTGGAACAACGCCGCCTTTCTGGAAACACTCGCCGAGCTGCGGATTGCGCGCGCCGACCTGATCCAGGCCGGGCTGTTGCCGAACCCCGAGGTCGTGTACTTCTTTCCCGTGTCCGACAAGCCTTTCAAGTACTTGGTCGACATGCCGATCGAAGCGTTTTGGCTGCGGCCGATCCGGGTCGCGGCGGCGGGACGCGAGGCCGATCGCGTGTGCGAACGACTGACGCAGTCCGCCCTGGACTTGATCCGCGACGTGCGACAGACTTACGCCGACGTGCTGCTGGCCCAAGGGCGACGGGAAGTGGCCGAAGAAGCGGTGCGGATCCGGAGTCGCATCGCCGAGTTGGCCCAAGCGCGGCTGGAGGCGGGAGATAGCAGCGGTCAGGAAGCGGCGACGGCGCGCATCGACGCCCTCCAGGCCCAGCAGGACTTGACGCGAATCCGCTACGACGTGGATCTGGCCGAGGAACGGCTGCGCAACCTCCTGGCCTTGGGAAGTGACCGCACGCCGCTGAGCCTGAGCGCGGTCTCGCCGCCCTTGCGCGCCGACTTGGACGCCGACGAGTTGACGGCGGAAGCGACCGAGACTCGTCCGGATGCCCTGGCCGCCGAACAGGCGGTGGCCGCGGCCTGCGAGCGATTACGACTATCTCGCGTGGGCTGGGTCCGTCTGCTCGGGATGCTGGATGCGACCAGTGGCCGGGACAAGGGCCACGAGTTCGGGCCGGCCTTTCGCGTCACACTCCCGATTTTCAACCGGAACCAGGGCGGGATTGCCCGCGCCGAAGCTGAGTTGACCAAGGCCCGCCGGCAATGCGAGACGATTCATAATCAAATGGTGTTGGACGTCCACCAGGCCCACGATCGTTACCTCCAAGCTCAGGCGGAGTTGGAAATCCTGGACAAGCAGGTGCGCCCGGAGGTCGAGTCGGCGATCCAGCGCATGGACCAGGCGTATCGCGAAGGGCATGTGCCGTACGTGGTGGTCCTGGAGACGACGCGTCAACTGCTGGACAGCCGCGTCCGCCAGCACCAACTGCATGCCGAAGTGCGGCGGGCTTGGGCTGACTTGGAACGAAGCGTGGGTCGCCACTTGGACGAACCCGCCTTGAGCGACGAGGAGGGGGCAGGGTGAGCCGCAAATGTGAGATCGGAGGTAGGTTGGGACTCCGTCCCGACCAGGCATTGGATGAACGATCCCGCACTTTGCCTGCGTCCTCAAGCAGCGTTCGGACGATCGTCCACGTTGTCCTGGCGGCGGCCTGTGCCGCATCGAGTGGGTGTCCCGCGGCGCCGAAACCCGCGGCGCCGCCGCCTTCTGCCGCCGTAGCCAAGCCCCTCAAGGAAGAGCAACTGAATACGATCACGCTGACGGTCGAGGCCGTCCAGCGGTTGGCGCTCCGGACGGCGCAAGTTGAACGCAAGCCCATGCGGCGTGCACGGACGTACGGCGGCGAGGTGAGTATTCCGGTCGGCCAGTCGATCCTGGTCTCGGCGCCCGTCAGCGGATGTCTCCAAGTGCCGCCTGGCGGGATTCCTGTGGCCGGTCAGGCCGTCAAACGCGGGCAGACGCTGTTTCAACTGGCCCCCCTGCTCACGCCGGAAGGCCGGACGAACTTGGCATCCACCAAGATCGAAGCGGAAGGGCAATTGAAAACCGCGGAGACTCAACGGGAGGCCGCGCGCATCGCCTTGGACCGGGCTCAACGCATGCTCGTCGGCCAGACAGGAAGCCAGCGGTCCGTGGACGAGGCGCAGGCCCTGTTCGACTTGGCCGAGCAAGCCGTCGCCGCGGCCACATCACGCTGCGAACTGCTGAAGAAGCTGGCTGGCGAAGTCGAGCAGGGCACGACGGCGCCGCTGTCGATCGACAGTCCGTTGGACGGCTTGCTGAGAAATGTGGCGGCCTTGCCCGGTGAAGACGTCCCGGCCGGCGGCCTCCTGTTCGAGGTCGTCAACCTGGACTGGGTGTGGGTGCGAGTGCCCGTGTACGTCGGGGACTTGGCGGAAGTCGCGGCCACGGCGGACGCGGCCATCGGCGACTTGGCGATGCGTCCTGGTTCAGCCCAGCGTTCGGCCAAGCCGATTCATGCGCCCCCCACGGCCAACGCCGCGGCAGGGATGGTCGATCTGTACTACGAACTGGACAACCGCGACGCGAGTTACCGGCCCGGTCAGCGGGTCGGCGCGGCGCTAACGCTGAAAGCGGAGGCGGACAGCTTGACCGTCCCATGGTCCGCGGTGATTCAGGACATTCACGGCGGCTCGTGGGTGTACGAGCAGACGGGCGATGGCGTCTATGTCCGGCGGCGTGTGGCCGTGGAGTATGTCGTCGACGATTCGGCCGTGCTGGCCTTCGGACCGCCGCCGGGCTGCCAGGTCGTGGCCGCCGGCGCGGCGGAATTGTTCGGCACGGAAACCGAATTCACCAAGTAACGTAGGTTGGGACTCCGTCCCGACCGGGTCGGCACAGAGTGCCAACCTACATGGCGGGTCGGCACAGAGTGCCAACCTACAGACACGATGAGGCGTCCCATGCTGGCCTGGCTCGTTTCGACATCGGTCCGCCTGCGCGTCGTGTTGCTGGCCCTGTGCGTCGTATTGCTGGCGGCCGGTTACGGCTCGATTCGCCACGCTCCGCTGGACGTTTTTCCTGAATTCGCTCCGCCCATCGTGGAGATTCAGACCGAGGCTCCCGGATTGTCCAGCGAGCAGGTCGAGAACCTGGTCACCATGCCGCTGGAAAACGCCTTGACCGGGATTCCCGGCGTCGCCGTGATGCGGTCCAAGTCGGTGCTGGGCCTCTCGCAAGTCGTCCTGGTCCTGAGCCACGGAACGGACCATCTGCGGGTCCGGCAACTGGTCCAGGAACGAGTGGCGGCCACGTCGCGGCAACTGCCCCCGGTCGCCAAGTCGCCGGTCACGCTGCAACCGCTCTCGTCCACCAGCCGGGTCATGAAGATCGGCGTCTGGTCGCGGACGCTGTCCCAGCAAGACCTGACGATCCTCGCCCTGTGGACGATTCGTCCCAAGCTGATGTCTGTGCCGGGCGTGGCCAACGTCGCCATCTGGGGCCAGCGGGACAGACAGTTCCAGGTGTTGGTGGACCCCGAACGGCTGCGGGCCAACGGCGTCAGCCTGGACGCAGTCACCCGCGCGGCCGCCGATGCCGCCGTGCTGGAAACCGGCGGCTTCGTGGACACGCCGAACCAGCGGTTAGCCGTGCGGCACGTGTCGCCGCTGCGCGAGCCGGAAGACCTGGCCCGGACCGTGGTTGACTTTCGCGGCGGCGCGCCGATTCGTTTGGGCCACGTGGCCGACGTCGTCATCGGTTCGCCGCCTGCCATCGGGGACGCCGTCATCAACGACGGTCCCGGGCTGCTGCTGATCGTGGAAAAGCAGCCGGAGGGCAACACGCTGGAGGTCACGCGCAAGGTCGAAGCGGCGCTGGCGACGCTGGCTCCGGCGCTGCACGACGTCGAACTCGACCCGACCATCTTCCGCCCGGCCACGTTTGTCGAGCGGGCCGTTGCGAACTTGACCCGGGCGCTGGCCGTCGGCTGTGTACTGGTGATTGTGGTTCTGGTCTCGTTTCTGTTCGATTGGCGGACGGCGCTGATCAGTCTGACAGCCATTCCGCTGTCGCTGATCGGGGCCGTCCTGCTGATCACCTGGGCGGGCGCGACGATCAATACGATGGTGATTGCCGGCCTGGTGATCGCGCTGGGCGAACTGGTCGACGACTCGATCATCGACGTCGAGAATATCGCTCGGCGGGTGCGGTTGAACCGTGAGGCGGGCCGTCCCAAGTCGGCCTTCCAGGTCGTGCTGGACGCCTCGCTCGAAGTCCGCAGTGCGGTCGTCTACGCGAGCCTGATCGTGATACTGGTGTTCGTGCCCATCTTCTTCCTGGAAGGCTTGGCGGGCGCGTTCTTCCGGCCCCTGGCCCTGGCCTACGTGCTGGCGATTGTGGCCTCGTTGGCCGTGGCCTTGACCGTGACTCCGGCCCTCTCATTCATGCTGCTCACCCGGCGGGACCGGGGCGGGCGTGAAGCTCCGCTGACGCGCGGCCTCCGGCGCGTGTACCGGTTCGTCCTCCCGCCGCTGGTCCGGCATCCCTACGCGGCCCTGGCCCTGGTGCTGGGGATGTACGGCCTGGCCGCGGCGGGCGCCGGACGGCTGGGCCAGGAGTTTCTGCCCCGCTTCCAGGAGACGGATTTTCTGATGCACTTCGTCGAGAAACCGGGCACCTCGGTCGAAGCCATGCGGCGGGTGACGATCCAGGCCAGCAAGGACCTGCGCGCCATTCCCGGCGTGCGGAATTTCGGCTCGCACATCGGCCGCGCTGAAGTGGCCGACGAGCCCGTCGGCCCCAACTTTACCGAGCTGTGGATCAGCATCGATCCGGAGGTGGACTACCCGAGCACCGTGGCCCGCATCGAACAAGTCGTCTACGCCTATCCAGGCTTGTACCGCGACCTGCTGACGTATCTCCGCGAGCGGATCAAGGAGGTGCTCACCGGGACCAGTGCCACGATTGTCGTGCGGCTGTACGGGCCCGATCTGGACGTGCTGCGCGCCAAGGCCAAGGAAGTCGAGGCGGCGATGGCCGCGGTGCCGGGGGTGGCCAATTTGAAAGTCGAACCCCAGATCCTGGTGCCTCAGATCGAGGTGCGACTGAGGCCCGCCGCCGCCGAGCGGTTCGGCTTGACGGCCGGCCACGTCCGCCGCGCGTCGAGCACGCTGTTGAAAGGCGCCAAGGTCGGCGAAGTGTACGAGGACCAGAAAAAGTTCGACGTTGTCGTCTGGGGCGTGCCGGCCGTGCGGAGTGACTTGGCCGCGATCCGCGCGTTGCCCCTTGACACGCCGTCCGGGACGCAAGTGCGGCTGGGCGACGTCGCCGACGTGATGGTGGCCCCGACGCCCAATGAGATCAAGCGCGAGAACGCGTCCCGCCGGCTGGACATCACCTGCAACGTCGAAGGCCGCGACTTAGGTTCCGTGGCGCGGGAGATCGAATCGCAGGTCCGGCAGATCCGCTTCGACCGCGAGTACCGCCCGGAGTTCTTGGGCGAATACGCCGCCCGCCAGGAATCGACACGACGGCTGTATGGTCTGGCGGCATTGGCGCTGGTCGGCATGATTCTGCTGTTGTACGTTGACTTGCAAGCCTGGCGGCCGGCGCTGATCGTGGTCTTCACCGTGCCCTTCGCCCTGATCGGCGGCGTGGGGGCCGTGCTGATCAGTGGCGGCGTCCTGTCGCTGGGATCGCTGGTCGGGTTTGTGACCGTGCTGGGGATCGCCGCCCGGAACGGAATCATGCTGGTCAGCCACTTCCGTTACCTGGAAGTCTCGGAGGGCGAGCGGTTCGGCCCGGCGTTGGTATTGCGGGCCGCCGAGGAACGCTTGGCCCCGATCCTCATGACCGCCTTGACGACCGGCTTGGCCCTGGTGCCGCTGGTGATCGCCGGCAATCGGCCCGGTCACGAGATCGAGTACCCGCTGGCGGTGGTCATCCTGGGCGGCCTGTTCACCTCGACCGTCCTGAATCTCTTCCTGCTTCCCCCGCTGTACGCCCGCTTCGGCCGGCCGGCGGCCTCGGGAGTAGACCGCTGAACGACGGCGGCCTCGCTGTTGCGCCGGGGCAACGACGATCTTCTTGCACGATTCCGCGTTGCCGTGCAGATTTCTGGAAACGTTTCCGCGACTCGCTACAGAGTTGTTTCGGCCGGTGGAGGCGCAGCATCTGGGGCGGGGAACTGCTTGCCGCGCCCGGGCCGTCCGGCAAGAATGAGCCGCGGGCGGCTCCGTGGGGAGCGTGGACCTCAACCGGCAAACAGGACTTCACTGCGGCGCGGGTCTTCAAGACTCAGCCCCACCGGTACGGGAGCGTGCGTTGGTTATGGATCGGCAGCGGGTTTTTCAGCAGATCGTCGACGATCATTACGAGTCCTTATTGCGGTACGCCCAGTTCCTGCTGGGACGCAGCGGGCCGGTCGAGGACGTCGTCCACCAGGCGTTCTTGCTCGCCTTTGACCGCCTGACTGTCGGCCAGCCGTTCCAAGACGACCCGGGAAAGTGGCTGCGGGGAGCCGTGCGGAACCTGGTACGCGACGTCTGGAGACAGCAGCGAAAGCTCCCGCAGGACGTAGCGGACCAACTTCAACAAGTCGCCCTCCAAGCCGACGAAGCCGGAGACGCGATCGATAGGTCGCTGGTTCGCGAGGCCCTCCACCGCTGCCTGGAGCGACTGGACGGAGGCGACCGCGACTTGATCGGCCGACACTACGCCGGCGGCTCGCAGATCAGCGAAATCGCCCGACGTGGGGAACTCAATGCGGCGACGCTGCGCGTGCGGCTGTTTCGCATCCGGCAGGGACTGAAGTCCTGCATCGAAGGTCAGTTTGCCGGGGAGGTGCCGACATGACCACCGACTGGCGAGAATTGCTGGACTGCGTCCTGGACGGCCAAGAACTCACGCCGGAGGAGATGGCTGTTCTTGGCGCGGCGCTCGCGGACGCCGAACGACGGGACCGAGCCGCCCGGCAGGTCCAGTCGCGATGCCAGCTGTCTGAAGCATTGTCCGCCTCGGCAGTGGACGACATTTCGATTTCCCGCGATCGCCTGCTGGCCAAGGTGGTGTTGCGAGAGAAGAGCCTCGCCGTCGGTCCCGCCCAGCGGCCCGGGCGACGGCTGACCGCCGACCGTCGGCGACTTTGGTACGCCGGGGCGTCCGCCGTGGCGCTGACGATCGTCGTCTTCGGTCTGACGGCGCTGAGGAATCGGTATCCGCAGTCGCTGGCCGAAGGCGATTTCCAGGTCATCCGCGACGGTCAGCCGGTGAGTGCCGGCCAACGGGTGGATCGCGGGGAGAAGATCATCGCGGGCCAGGGTGAGGCCGAATTGCGGCTCGGCGGCTATTGTCACTTGGTGCTGCAGCCGCATACGGAGCTGGTCCTCGGCGGCCAACGGGGCGCGGAGGAGGTAGAGTTGCGGTCCGGCAGTCTCGCCTCGCAGATCGTGCCGGGGCAGGGCGAGTTCACGTGCCGCACGCCGCTGGGGGTTGTTCGAGTGTTAGGCACAGAGTTCGTTACTACGGTTGAGTTTTCACGTTTAGCAGAGGGAGAAGAATCGATGCAAAAAGAGCTTCTAGTCACCGTCGCAGTGGTTTCCGGGATCGTCGCGTTTGATCTCGCAGGGCAGTCGGGCACGCTCTCCGCGGGAGAAAGCCAAACGTTCTCGCAGGCAGAGGGAGCGCAGGCGAAGACCGGCGTGGTCAGAAGTGTGGATGTCGCGGGAAAGAAGGTGGTGGTCATGGTCACCCGAGAACTGACGTTCACGGTGACCGAGAACACGAAGATCCGCCGGCGCGACGAAGCGCAGAACCTGGACGACATCAGGGTAGGCGACAAAGTGGCGGTCGAATACACCCGGGAAGGCGAAACCCGCACAGCGAAAGCGATCGCCGTCCTCGCCGAAGAGAAACAGGAATCGGAGAAGTCGGAGGGCGCCCAGACCAAGGAGGGCGAGGTGAAGAAGGTGGACGTTGCCGGAAGCAAACTCGTCGTCATGGTCACCCGGGAACTGACGTTCACCGTGACCGAGAGGACGAAGATCCGCCGGGGTGACGACGCGAAGAAGCTGGACGACATCAAGGTAGGCGACCGCGTGAAGGTGAGTTACAACCGCACGGGCGACAACCGCGTGGCGACGAACGTCGCCATCCTGGTAACCGAGAAGAAGGACTGAGCAAAGGAAAATCGGTTGCATGAGTAGCTTGCTTCGACACCTGGCAACGGCGCTACTGTTAACCACTGGCTCGACGGTCGGCGTCCCGGCAGCCGAGACACTCCCTCAGTTGACGGCAGGCGGGAAGTTCACCCTCACGTTCCCCCAGATGCCGCCCACGTTCTATGCGACCAGCCAACAGAAAGACGACCCGGCGCAGATGGTCGTCTATCTGCCCACCAACTATCAGCCGGACAGGAAGTTCCCGCTGTTCCTCTTCCTGGGCGGCGGCGACGGCGGTGTCGTCGGCAGTCCGGGCGTCTCCGTGTCTCTCGTCGAACGGAAGGATTTCGTCGTCGTGGGCGTGCCGCTCTTCAAGGCGGCCCGACCCGACACGCCCGAATGGAATACCATCATGAACCAGGCGGACGGCCCGTACATGTGGCCGTTGTTGAAGACGATGCTGGCTAAGCTGGAGCAGATGGTTCCCAACCTCGACCCGGCCTGCCAAGTCATCGGCGGTTTCTCGAACGGCGCTCACGCCATTGCCGCTCTGCTCGACGGATCCGACGGCGAAGTTGCCCGGCGGTTTTCCGCGTTCCTCATCGTCGAGGGGGGCGGCAAATTGCAGCACTACGACCTTTTGAAGGGGAAGGCGTACCTCATGGTCTCCAGCAACGCCAAATCGAAGCCGCGGGCGCAGCAGATCTGCGATGCGGCGAAGGCTGCTGGCGCCAGGACCACCTTCCTCTGTGAGGACGTAGGGAAACACGACTTCCCCGTGGCGGCCTATCCGGCGGTGCGCGAGTGGCTGCGGGGCCAGCTTCCCACCGATTTTGCTCGTGACTAACAAGGGAGCTGACGATGAACCGTCAAGTGATGGTCCTGGGGGTCCTGGCAGTGGCGGCCCAAGCGATCCCTGCGTGGGCTGGTGAGGTGAGCGTTGTGACCACCCTTCCGGCACAAGTGGGGACGAATTTCAAGTCGAATATCGATTTGTCCGGGGCCGTCGGTCTCGAGCACGCCGTCAGCTTCAACGGAGGCGGCTTCGTCGTGTACGACAAGGCCTCGGGAAAGGTCATCGAGCGCCTCTCGCAGAGCGAGTTCTGGACCGAAAAGGTGGCAGCGAGCTATTCGATGGATCCGGAGGCCAAGTACAACGATCCCAAGTTGATCAAGGATGGCGTTCTGCTCCAGGAAGGGTTCATTGACGACCCCAAGTGCGATTATCTCTATCCGTCTCTGGCATTGGATCGCGCGGGCAATCTTGGAATCGGCTGCTCGCGGTTGTCGCAGACCGAGTATCCCTCGGTCTACGTGATGATGCGCGCCGCCACCGACCCGCCGAATACGATGCGTCCGCCGGTCTTGGCGGTGCCGGGAAAAACGGCTTACACGTGGGGGACCAGCAATCCCGCCTGGCCTTGCATCCGGGGCGAGACTTTCACGGGCACCGCGGCGAGGACGGGCACGTTCAAACGCCCGTTGCTGATCGTGGACGGCAAGCGGCACGAGTTGCAGGCGTCGGACAAGGCCGACGCCTCGGTGGCGGCGATGCTGGCCAAGTTTTCCGATGGGGATACGGGCACGTACGTCGTCCGAGGAACGCGGGGAACCGTCAACGGCGGAGACGGAATCATCATCGACAGCATCACGCCGGCCGCTGATTCGTCCAACCGGCCCAGTCCCGCGGCATCGCCACCAGCCGGTCTTTCGTATCAGTACGACACCTACGACTACGCCGAGACAGCTGCGCGAGGAATCATCAAGCAGTACCGCCTTGCCATCCCCAAGAACCTAACCACCGTCAAAGGTATCCTGGTGGTATCGAATTGCGCGGGGGGCGACTCTCGCGACTGGTACACGAATGGAACCTCCTACGAACCATTCATCAACCTCCACGATTTCGCGTTCGTCGGCGGCACGCGGGACTGCTCGCACTTCGAGGCTTACGAGGCGTTTGTGAAAGCTCTGTCGGTTTGGGCAGAGGCTTCCGGGCATCCTGAGTTGATCCATGTGCCGTATGTCACAACGGGCTTGTCTGCCGGCGGAGGATTAGCCAGCACCCTGGTAACGAAGTGTCCGGAGAAGGTGATCGCCGCCGTCATCCAGTGTTCGCGCCTGAACCTCACGGTCTTTACCCTGCCGAAGTACATCTCCGCCCCAGTCCCAGTCCCCGACGCGGTCCTTCGCACGCCGGTCCTGTCCGTCACAGGCGAAACGGAGAATCTTGCGTCCGTCTTGACGCCACCCCTGGAATCCTATCGGCCCGTCGGTGCCCTGTTTGGATGGGCCGAGATCCCGGGAAGGGGGCACGAGTATTGCGGTCAGGAAGTGATTGCGATGCCGTACCTCGAGGCGGCCCTCAAGTTGCGATATCCTTCGACGGGCGACGTCCGGGTGGCTCCGCTCCAATTGAAGCAGCTCGACCCGATGAACGGTTGGATAGCCGACAACACCACGTGGAAGAGCGGTCTGACCCGGATCTGTTCGGCGCGGCAATTCACAGGCGGCCTCAAGCAATCCAGCTGGCTGTTGAATCAGGACCTGGCCTACATGTATCGCGCGTACGCCACGTATGACCGTCCGCTCAAAATCACGTCGCCGGCACCGCAGGACAACATCTACGCACCTATGCAGGCGGCCGGCTCAAGCGTAACGATCCAGGTGAACACGAGTGAGTTTCCCGGCTGGAAGAAGCTGGAGTTCTATGACGGCGCCAAGCTGCTTGGCACTGTTACGTCGGGGCCGACGCAGTTCAAAGCGACGAGCCTGACGCCCGGATTCCATACATTTTCCGTGCTCGGCACGGACGCAGCGGGCGAGGTTCGAACGTCCAACTGTGCGATGGTGGCCGTTGACAAGTAACCGCTTGTCTGGCGGCTCGTTCGCACGATTTCACAGGAGACACAACGCAATGAAAGCGCACAACGATCAACTGGGTCGGCGAGAATTCCTAACCAGGACCACACAGGCCACCGTGGCGCTGGCGGCTTCCGCCAGCCTCGACTCTGTGCTCGCGCCGCTCGTGGCTCGCGCCGGCGAGGCCCGCCCTTCCCGCGCCTTCCGGATTTCGTACTACTGCAACGGCCGGATCCACGTCAACGAGATCGGCCAGCCCGAAGGGAAGCCGCTCACCTCGCCACCCGTCCGGGGACAGGAAGACTTCAAGCCGTCGTGGTCGAAGACCGGCGACATGCTGGTCTGTTTTCGCCGGCTCAAGAACGATCCTGTCACCGCCAACTGGAGGACCGCGATCTTTATCATCAACGCGGACGGCACCGGCTTTCACACGTTGAGCGATGGGACGCACACGGATTTCAATCCGACGTGGACGCGCGACGGCAAGAACACGCCGATCTGGAACCGCAAGAACGACAAGGCCGGCGGCTATATTGTGATGCAGGGCAAGGTCGGTGGCCAACCCGGCGAAGAAGTCGCGATCACCGATGGGCGGTTTCACAATTGGGCGCACTCCTGCCTCACGGACGGACGGATTCTCGTGAGTTCCTGGCGCCCGGCACAAGGCTACGGCGTCTTCCTGCTGACCCGCAAGGAAGGGGACGAGCCGCTGTATGAACAGGTTCAATGCGAGTTGGTGCCGCAGGGCGAGTTGCACCGGGCCAGCATCTCGCCCAGCGAGAAGAAGATCTGTTTCGAGTACCTGAAAGGGCACCGATTCCAGGAACCCGGCCATACGCTCTACATCGGGGATTTCGACGCGCAGCAGCGCACGGTCACCAATCTCAAGGCGTTCGCCAACGCGGAAGGTAAGCCCATCTGGTTTGCCTACCCGCGCTGGATCCATGGCGAGTCGGCGGTGGTCTATCACTCCACCCAAACCGGCAAGGGCCAGCTTTACGTTTATCAACTCGAAGACGGCTCGACCAAGCGCTTCTCCACCGACCCGAAAGCCGACTACCGGTATCCACACGGCGAAGCCGCGCCGTGCTAGGGGAAAGGCGAAGCCCCATGACGACGAAAATCGCTCTGGACAGACGCGAATTCCTCAGGCAGGCGACCCGGGCGGCCGTCACGATCGCCGTGTGCGACGGCGTGACGACTGCCGACACGCATGCGGATTCGCCAGCGCCACCGGCTGGCACAATCCCCGTTCGCACGCTCGGCAAGACCGGCCTCGAACTTCCCATCCTCGGCTACGGCGGCGCCGGCCTGCCGAAGAAATGGGGAAACCCTCTTTCCCTGGAAGATCGGGTCAAGCTGGTCCGCCACGCCTACGACAGCGGAATCTGCTATTTCGATACCTCCATCAGTTACAGCTACAGTGAAAGCCAGGAGATTATCGGCAAAGCCTTGAAGGGCGTTCGCGACAAGGTTTTCCTTACGACCAAGGTGGATTTCTGGGATACCTCCAAACCCGACGGACGCATCACGAAAGTGGACCAGAAGGCGGTGGCTCGCCAGGTCGAGAAGAACCTCGCGGAACTGCAAACCGATTACATCGATGCCGTTTTGATCCATGGCACGCCGGGCGTGGAACAGATGACGGTCGAGCAATGCATGGAGGTCCAGGGCGAACTGTCCAAGGCACGCGACAAGGGTTGGGTCCGCTTTATAGGCTTCTCGGCGCACGGCTATTTCGACAAGGCGCTGGAGTTGGTCGAGACCGGCGGCTTTGACCTGTGTATGCTGGCCTGCGGGTATCTGCCGCGGGGACACAACCAACGGTTCTCCGAAGAATCGCTCACCCTGCGGGAGAAGTGCCTGGATGCCGCCCACCAGCGCGGGCTGGGCATCGTCGCGATGAAAGTCATCGGCGCGGGAATGCTCGGAGCCTGGTCGGGCTACATTGTTCCTGCCTTCGACAAGCAACGCCTCAAGCAACTGCCCGGCGCCGCGATTCGTCACGTGTTGCAGGATCAACGGGTTCACATGCTCACCATCGGCATGCGGCTGCGGAGCGATATCGACGCCAACCTCACCACACTCGCCGGCGATGTGACCTGCACCGCGGATGATCGGGCGCTCCTGGCGGAGTTCTCCGCCAGGCTTTCCCACGCCGATGCGTTCACGAAGATGAAAGTGGAATAATGTCATGTCAGGATTGGGCGGCGCAGAGCGTTTGACTCCTGAACGATGCTGTCCAAGTCGGAAATCCTGCAGACGCTGATGAAGTGGCGGACGCGCTTGGGTGTTGCGTGTCCAGGCGGACGCGGACGCGGACAACGTGCGGGGTGTTCTTCAGTTCTTGCTGGAAATCGGGTGAGGGCCGCCATGTTCCCGATCTCAGCTCCGCTGAAGGTTTTTGTGGGGCCGGGAGCCGGTGGACTTGCGGCGTGGCTTCGAGGGCCTTTCGGCGTTGGTCCAACAAACGCGCCAGCCGGATCCGCTGAGCGGACACTTTTCAAGGCGTGGCTTGATACGTTGGCACCGTTGAAGTCGTCGCGTTAAATGGCGTGCAGCGCGCGTATGAAATGCACCTCAAGCTCCAGTTCGTCGTCGGGAAACCCGGCACGGACTTCCGCCCAAAGGGATCGGAGTTCCGCTTCCGTCAACGGGTGAGGACTCGGCCTGTCGATACCGGAGTTCTGCTTGCAGCCGTAGCGAATCCCGCCCTTCGGCCTGCCCGGCTTCGGCCAAGTCCCACCACGCATCGCCGATTGCGACTTGTTCGCTGGCGGAATTGGCTCCTCGCAGATCCTTGATCGCGGCCGCTTTCAACGGTGCGTCGCTGCCGAGAGCCAGTATCGGGAAGCCGCGTTTCCAATCACCCTTGACGAAGCAATCAGATGGTTGCGAACCGTTGGGCGTTCGTCCACGCCCATCTCCGGGATACGGACCGTTCCGTCGAGACCCGAAGCGGCGGCGGGGACGAGCGGCCCCTCCCCGGCCGCTACCGCGTCACTGCCCAGCGGCCTGATCCAAGGTCAGGACCGCGGCCAAAGTGGCTTGCACCGTCAGCGCGGCGTTGGCGACGTCGACGTGTTCCGGCATGTCGCCTTCGCCGTGATAGTGGGGATCGCCGTAAGGCCACGAGCCGATATTGACGACGGCGGCCCCGAACCCGGCGCGGACAAACGAGCCGTCGTCGTCCCCCGGTCCCGACCGCTGGACGGCACGTTGTTCCAGGCCGATGGCAAAGCGGTCGTTCACGGCGTTCATCAGCTGGGCCAGCCGTTCGCCCGCCGGTTCCGTGTACGCCGTGACGTTGGTCTTCCGGCCCGCCGCGGTCTGCTCGTCCGGCTTGGCGCCGATCCCGTCCAGGTTAAAGACGGCCACGATCCGGTCGCCGCGGGCCTTGGCATTCTGCGCCGCCGTGACGCTGGTCCAAGGCGTGTGCTCCTCGTTGCACCACAGGAACCGAATCGTGCGCTGGCTGGGATATTCCGCCAGGACGCACGCCAGCTCCAAGACGCCAACCGTGCCGATCGCGTTGTCGTTGGCCCCGGGCGAATCGATCCAGCTCTGCGAGTCCTTGTGTGCCAGGACTACGATGATCTCGGCGGCTCGCGCGCGGCCCGGCTTCTCGGCGTACAGATTGTAGGCCGTGTACCACGGATCTTCGGGCATCGGCCGCGAGTACTGATGCTGCTTGGGCTTGGTGGTGTCCCGGCGGAACGCTTGCACCTGGACGCCCTCGCGCTGGACGCGGTAGCCGCACGCTTCCAGCCGGCCCGCCAGGTAATCGTCGGCCTCGTGCAGCGTGCATTTCTCGTGGCCGGGCAGGGTGTAGTTCAGTTTGCGAAAGGGCAGCGGGTCCTTGGACAGATGGAACAAGTGCTGCGACATGCGATCGGCCTGGACGGAACCCATCAGGCCGCGGATCGCCGCTGTCACGGGCGGCTGGTCCCAAAGCAAAACCCAGGCCGTTGGAACTTGTTCAGCGGGCGCGGCCTCGGCCGCGCCGCAGCGGCCCAGTGTACTGTACCCAACGGCAAGGCCCAAAACTGCGGCAATCGCTTTCGCACCGTTCATGGCCGGCTCCTTGATTGAGGAACATAGGCGGGACCGCGAGCAGCTGGTATGATAACGCCGCCTGGAATCCATGTCACTCGGTCGGGGACGGCTCATGCCAATACGGACGTGCCTGTGGTTGATCCTGGGATCGCTAGCCATCGGCTCGGCGCACGCGGCGACGATCTGTTATACGGCCTGCGATTCGCTGGAAGGCTGGTCGGTGCACACGCTGGCCGACGCCACGGTCCAACCCAGCCAGGATCCGCTGACGGGGCC
>Ga0172371_10007047_pt1 | contig 16126 bp, 11 predicted proteins | sample Lak12m_FD_114543 | JGI IMG/M metagenome (GOLD analysis project Ga0172371, IMG submission 114543) | Freshwater microbial communities from Kabuno Bay, South-Kivu, Congo - kab_022012_12m | ecosystem: Environmental > Aquatic > Freshwater > Lake | place: Democratic Republic of the Congo: South-Kivu...
ACCTGCTACTGCCAGTAACTGCTGATATATATGATAACCACAATCTTCCCATACTCCTAAACATTGAATCCATAATGTACTTTCAGCTATAGGCGCATTATATAAAGACTGTAATTTTGACAACCTATGAAAAGGCATCCCATAAACTCTCTGCAGTATAATTGAACTTCTTGCACTATGTGTCCATTTATCTACTGATTGATGATTCATAAACTCTAAACCACAAGTGTTGCAACGTAATACTGACTTCTGGTATCGTTCGACATTTACCGGAGAATTACCGCTGAATTGTAATAACTTACGTGCCTGACCATCGTAAAGCTTTCCTTTATGACAAGATCCGCATATATCGCCAACTCCTATACCTTCAATCTCTATATTATTAATAGGGGCATCCGGATAATCATCAAAACCATATCGGCCTTTACCAGTTCTACTGGCTCTCTTTCTTTGATGTGATGCAATATCTATTACTTTAGAATCTGAATCAGTATTACTACCGTTACCGCAAGCACCATTACCACGAGATTCATTTTGCGGTTCTAATGAATCTCCGACAGCTTTTTTAGCGCCTCCTGATCCAGGCTCAATAATATCTGTTTTAATTGATTGGTACTGATTTTTCCAGACTTTAACTCTTCCATTAGGACTTTAACAAAGTCTAACGTCTCTAATACTAAATCTTTGTAACGATAATTATTTTCTTTTAGTATCTCATCTAGGGTATTTACAACTTCTTGTCGCTGTGCTGAACTTAAGCTAACTATTGCTGGTTTCTTCATGCCGGATGCTTATAATTAGGTGCTTTTTTAGAATCTTAAATAATTTTTTATCGTCTCGCAACTATTAATTAACATTTAAGATAATTAAAAAAATTTATAATAGTATCACCTATAAATTAATAGTTTATACATTTTTACTAAAGGGACACCATTTTTTTAGTATCCCAGCCCCATTGCATAAAATATTTTAAACTAAGGATTTTGCGATTTATGGTATTTGGTTTGAATTCATTATCAATTAAATATTGCTTATATAGACGAATATCTGTTGGCGTAACTTTGTGAATGACAAAGGAATAATGGTTGACCTTATCAAACCATCTGGCAAAAACAATTATATCATTTTTATAACTATTTATTGTAGATTCTGATTTATTCAGGTGTTTTTGGTATTTTACAAAATCTTCAATTTCTTTGATTTTGGGCATAACTTATTATACGATTAGTTTTTCTAGAGATAATTTAGCATAAAAGTATCCTTTATGCGATGAGTTCCTCACTAATATATCGTATAATACTAATTATGCGCTTACTAAGTCACAAGATAAACTCCTGCTTAAATCCCTAAAAACCACCCAAATAATCACCCTAATGTCGGATTTGGCCTCTACTTGTCATAATACCCAATATTCTGATCTCTATAGATTATAAATAACGCATCATAAATTCCTGCCAGCATAGCCATACCCGAAGTATGACCAATTCCTATTACTTTCAGAACATTGTCTTGTTTTATTTGTTGACCAGAAAAAATCATTGTAATTATTTCCATAGTATGTTCATTCATCCATCCATTTATCGCTGCACTAATCATAATCTGGCTAGCCCATGTTGTTTTTTTATAATAACGTGCTAGATTTTGTGAAATCTTATTGATTAAAGAAGATAATACTGTTGATATAGTACTTGCCTTCTGTGCATACAATAAAGTCACTAGAAATCCGCAAATGAAATCATCTCCAAGTGGGGTTAAACCATTACCACACCCTATCAGCAATTCTATACTAGTGTTTATCATATCATTATTATGATTTTGAACCGCTATTCTAAACTGGTGTACTCGATTGATTACTACATGAGAAGTTGATATTTGTCCTGGTGCTTGATAATAAGAATCAGTTATAGCAAAAAACAACATCGTCTCTGGCAGATTAGCTACTATTATCTGTATAAAGTGATTTAAAATATTCTGAGTAATGATAACACTCTTTTGCTTTGTGGAGGCTGGGTTCCATAAGAGAGCATTATTTAAGTTAACTATGATTTTATCGGAAAATTGTAGCACTCCAGCATATAAGATCACCTTAGTATTTTGTGTTAGCAAATGATTGAATGATAGATTATGTTCTGGAGAAAGTAGAATATTATAAGGACCATTTCCATTACTAAACTGTGTTATTCCAACAGGACATGAAACAAAATTGACATTGACCGTACGCGCAAATACGCTATGGACAAAACCTATTATGCTTTTTTTATGATTAAGGAGAAGGTTGGCTACAACTTCACTTATTGATAATGCATTAACAACAATCATATAACAGCTATGGTTAAAACTAATGTGTTTTTTTTAAACAGCTATAGGTGCTCATTTTGTTCAAATTTATCTTATTGAAAGTATTTAGAATAAGAATTACAAAATCTGTGTAAGAATTAAACTGATTCATACTATATGTTATCAGGGATTACTATACCTAGAGCAAACCTTAGGAAAGTAGCTTTTGTACCATCTTTTTCTTCGTATAAAGGAAATATTTCTATTTTATCCCGTAAAATTTGCCAGTTTAAAAAATTGGGATTTTTAATAATCTCCAAAATATTACTTATCTTTATAATTACATCAGCATACTGTATCTGCATATTATTAAATCAATTTAATCAGTTTTGTTGTTTTCTGTATACTTAGAAACAAATGCTTCTAATGCTGTTTCAAAGGCTTCCATTGGTGGGTGTGCTGCACCACAACCAACCATAACACAATTCATCTTCCTGTTAGCAATTCCAGTATTGATATGAGGGCGAAGATTTCTTTCAATAACTTTCCTGATATCTATCCCTACTGGGGTACCTCTAAAATTTAACGCAGGAATAGTAAAATGCTTATGTTCACTGTGTGTTATTTCATACATATCCATTGTAATATTAATTGCTTCTTGTGCATCACCTCCTATAAAAGTAACAGAAGAAGGTGAGGATGCCATAGCTAGCCCGCCTAAACCCGCTGCTTCCATAATCGCACTATCCCCAATATCAGGATTAGCATCTTCTGCTGTATAGCCAGGAAACCATAGACCTGATGGAATCTCTGCAGGACCCATAAACCATTGATCATCTAATCCACTAACTTTAATGCCAAAGTCTGTCCCATTACGAGAAAAAACTGTAACTAAAGTTGATTTTTCAACACCATGCGCTGCTGCCGTCATTGCTTTAGCAGTAGCCATTGCAACATTTAAACCACAGAAAGTATCAGTTGCTAAGGTTTCAAGAATTTTATCTGCATCACTTGTATTGTTAGCAAATTTAGGAACCAGGTGTGCCATAGCCTTCATGTATAAAAGGGATGTTGCTTTTAATCTTGTATGGCATTCATCGCCCATATGCAATGACTCCGCTATAAGAGCTCTTAAATCTATTTCACCTAATGCCTTAATAACTTTTTGGAATACTGGTGCTTGTACATCCTCCATCCAACGCAAATGCTCTATTGCTTCCTTACTAAATATTCCAAATCTTAATGATTGACCACGTGAATTTGCTGCGTTATCACTCATATTTGCATAATAACACTTACTATTAGATTTATCCTCGATGATATATACGGACATTGATGGTGTAATAAGACCTGCCATTGGTCCTACAGAGCTGTGATCATTGCAGGAACCTAGTGTTACGATTCCTTTTTCCATACATGCTATCGCTTCTTCTTTTGTTGAAGCCAAACCTTCAAAAAGTATAGCACCGATAATAGCTCCTTTTAGCGGTTCAGAAGCTCTGCTCCATGTAATAGGTGGTCCTGCATGTAAAAATAAGTTTTCTCTCATGCTAGGAATACAATCTATAGCTTTACCTAAGCCAACTAAACAAGGTCTTGAATCCATCATCTGCTTTATAGCAATATCATTAGCTTTATCTATCTCTTTCTGCATCTTCGTTATCCTTTTTTAATCGGTTAAGTAATTTAATCAAGCGTTCATTTCCATTAGCAGGAGGACACCAACTGACCTGTATCACAGGTACCCCCTGGGATATTAATGCTTCATAAAATAGTTCCAGTCCAACATTTATTACACTGATTGTTTTTGTAAAGCTTTCAGCATCAACTGCAAAACCCGATAAAACACTACCATCAACATTGGTCGGTGATAAAATTTGCGATACGCACAATACCAAATCCTCAGCATTATTCACTACAATTGCTCCTGCAGCGTATAATGCATCAGTCTGGACCTTACTATTTTGTATATCATTCTCTGTGCCTATGATCAAAGCAATCACTGATAATACCCTACCCTGTGTTTTTGCTGTATTTATAACTTTTGCTATTACGTCAGCTAGTTCCCCCGCTGGATTAGAGTGAGCACAAAAACCTAACACTACATCTAGTATAATTATGCCGACTGTTGGATCATTCGCTTCGGTTACAATACGACGAATTCTAAAATCATTATCTATCATCGGGTGTAGTTTGCCAACTGTAAACTCATCTTCTCCTAAATCAAGAATAGTGTGGCCATGGCTTTGTGATATATCTTTCAAACGGTATTTTTCCTCAAGGGGAATATTTGAGTAAATGTCATTTAATGTATTTTTAAGGATGCACATTACCTCATATGCTATAGTTCCACCTGAAAACAACCCACGCACATACTGCTGATGGTGAAGCATAGAAATTCTAGGACACTTATTCATACCACTCTCATCTGCTTTAGCATGTAAAACCTGTACAGCCAACATCGCTGCATCAAGTAGTGATAAAGCAAAATAAACATTTCCGAGTTGACGCGTAGGTGGTTTACTCCCGATAAAAAGTATGATAACTGGCTTAGACATTAAGAGAAGTTGGTTCATTAATTTGTCTACCACTTTTATTGCGGGAGGTTTCGAAAGTAGAACAACAAGCTCAGTTTGAGGATCATCATTCAAAAAATTCAGGGCTTGAAAACATGTTATAGCCCCAATTTCTTCTTTAAGATCTCTTCCACCAGTACCTATACCATGACTGATACCTTCTCCTAAATTATCTATTGCAACGGCGACAGATTGTAATCCTGTACCGGACGCGGCTACTATACCTATTTTACCATGCTTAACTCTATTGGCAAAACCGAAACCTACTCCGTTAATAATAGCCGTTCCACAATCTGGTCCTAATACCATCAAGCCTTTTTTTAAAGCTTTCTCTTTTAATCTACGTTCATCATCTATCGATACATTATCGGAGAAAAGAAACACGTGTTTACCGGTATCAAGGCTACGATCAACAATTTCTGGTGCATATCTACCATTAACACTAACAAATACCCAATTCGATTGAGGGGTTATTCTAAAGGCGGTATCCAAACTTTTAGGACGATAACTACCTACCTTGTTTTGCTTAGGACTTAATAAAAATTCATCAACTTGTTTCAAAGCGCTGCTAGCACTCGCATCATCAATACCTTTAACAACAATTATTAGATCTTCTGCAGAAACGATATCAATATCTGGTGTATGTAAACCACTCTGTATCAGTACAACCTTATTTGCATCTGTACCCATCAACACCCCTACATCTAAAACTCCTTCAAGTTTAGAGAGAAATTTCTGTAACTGCATCAATACCGCAGAATCATAGTACTGACTTTTTCTTACTTGGCTTACTAATGAAAACATATATTTATTTACTTTATTAAGTGCACTTAAAACACTTTATTTTTTCCGATTTCCCACTTTTTGACCAAAAATTTCCGCATACAAAGAGATACTACTATCTTTATACTTTAAATATTAATCACTTTGTACTTGTGCAAAATATCCAGTCCAAGTTTTTATAGTAATCTGTTCAGGAGTACAAGCACAGAAAGCATTTATTATTCTCTTAGCTAACCACTTTTCTACTAAACATGGCATATTTAAATCAATGGCCAAGCGACGCAACCAGTACCCTTCCTTTGTACCACCTACTCTACCAATCCCTGGGACACTAATGATCATATCAACTTTATTAGATTTTAGAAAATCAATTAACAAAGCTTGATTATTATCAAGCATATCACTAGCAGTAAATATTTCGCAAGGAACATTATTATCGATGATAACTCTAGCAGTTTCTGGGGTTGCATAAATCTTCAAGCCAGAGTTACTGAGTAAACGTGCTTCATCGATTAAAAACATTCTCTCTTCCTCTCGTTCCATAGAAATAAGAACACCTTTTTTAGGAATCTTAAAACCGGCGGCGATCATTGAAGCTAGAAGCGCCTCCGAGGTGCTGTAACCAAAACATGCTGTTTCTCCAGTTGAGGCCATTTCAACCCCAAGACGAGGATCAGCTCCTTTTAATCGACTAAAGGAAAATTGTGGCACCTTAACTACAACATGGTCTATATGTAACATATTAGATTCAGTAGCATACCTTGTGTTATCATCTCTAGATAACATAAGGCGCGTTACTTCCCTGATTAAATTGACATTCATCCCTTTCGATATAAAAGGAAAACTTCTTGATGCCCGTAAATTACATTCAATAACTTTTATTATATGATTACGGACCAATAACTGGATATTAAACGGACCAGTAATGTTCAATTCTTTTGCTAAGAGCCTACCTATTTTAACAATCTGACGAGTTTCTTCTAACGTAATGGTTTGGGCAGGAAAAACTATAGTAGCATCTCCAGAATGGACGCCAGCATCTTCTATATGTTCTGAGATAGCGTATAACTTAACCATACCATTGTGTGCGATAGCATCGAACTCTATTTCACGCGAATTATGCTCAAATTTAGAAATAGTAACAGGGTGTTGTGGAGAAACATCAGAAGCTTTACCAAGAAAAGTAATTAACTCTTCTTCAGAATCAGCTATTCTCATTGCTGCTCCAGATAGAACATAAGAAGGACGAACCAATATTGGAAAACCACCAAGATCTTCTATAGTTGTCTTCAGATTATCAATCGATGTAACACTTGCCCATTTTGGTTGTAAAACACCTATTCTATCTAGTAATCTTGAAAATTTGTTCCTATCTTCTGCCTGATCAATCGACTCAGGTGATGTGCCAAAAATTGGCACATCCTCTGCATACAATTCAAGAGCTAAATTGTTTGGAGTTTGACCACCTACAGAAATTATTAAACCATCGGGTTTTTCTACATAATACAAGTCAAGTACAGTTTCTGTGGTTATTTCGTCAAATACTAGTTTTTCACAATTATCATAGTCGGTAGAAACAGTCTCTGGATTATAGTTCAACATAATGACTTCATATCCCAGTTCTTGAGAAGCTTTTACAGCATTGACTGCACACCAATCAAACTCAACACTTGCACCAATACGATAACATCCGGATCCTAATACTAATACACTTTTGCCTTGACATGGCTTAACATCAGTTTTTACATTTGCGTACGTGAAATATAGAAAATTAGTTTCAGCAGGATATTCTGCTGCCATGGTATCTATTTGTGATAGATGTGGCCTTACACCAAGATGATGACGATGATCGCGTACCACTTTTTCCTGTACGCCTACCAGCTTAGCAATTGCTTTATCTGAAAAACCTGCTTGTTTTATTTCGCGCATGTAATCAGCTTTAATTGGTAGTAATTGAGTAGATCTCAGAAGTTTTGCATGATTAATTATACGTTCTAATTCGTATAAAAAGAAGCGATCAATCTTACTTAATTCGTATATTTCATCCACCCCCATTCCATGTTCTAGGCCCTGAGCAATAGCAAAAATACGTTCTGGGGTCGGAGTGGCGATAGCAGTTTTTAGGTCACTAAACGTGTGAGATGTGGTCTCTAGGCCATCAATACCAATTTCGAGCATTCTTATCGCTTTCTGTATAACTTCTGCAAAAGAACGCCCTACAGCCATTACCTCACCGACGCTCTTCATTTCTGTACCTATTTTAGGATCAACTACATCAAATTTTTTTAGATCCCATCGTGGAAATTTACACACTATATAATCTAGGGATGGTTCAAAAAATGCTGTAGTTACTTTTGTAATACTATTAGGAATGTCTGCCATATCATAACCTAAAGCTATCTTGGCGGCTACATATGCAAGAGGATAACCAGTTGCTTTTGATGCTAACGCAGAGGAACGAGAGAGTCTTGCATTCACCTCAATCACACGATATTCACGTGATTCTGGATGTAGTGCATATTGAATATTACACTCACCAATAATACCTAAGTGACGAATTGTTTTTATTGCTACATCACGAAGCATCTGATATTCAAAATCATCAAGTGTCTGAGAAGGAGCAACCACAATTGATTCCCCTGTATGAATACCCATCGGATCAAAATTTTCCATATTACACACAGTTATACAATTATCACTACCATCACGTACTACTTCATATTCAACCTCTTTCCATCCTTGTAGACATTCCTCTACAAGAATCTGACTGACTGATGCAAATGACATTTTTGCAAGATTACGACACTCTTCCTCATTGTGTACAATTGCCGATCCTTGCCCTCCCAATGAAAAACCTGAACGCATCATAACAGGATATCCTATTTTTTTTGCAGCAAGAATTGCTCCTGCAACGGAATAAACAGCCTCACTGACTGCAGTTTTTACTGAAATGTCCGCAAGCGCTTTAGCAAACAAATCTCTATCTTCTGTAAGCCTTATTGTTTCAACTGGAGTACCAAGAACCTTTACATTATGTTTTACAAAAACGCCCTTTTCTTCCAATACAAGTCCACAATTAAGAGCCGTTTGTCCTCCAAAACTTAATAGGATAGCATCAATAGCTTCTCTTTCTATCACTTTTTCAACAAAATAAGGCTCAACTGGCAATAGATATACTTTGCTACATAACTCTTTATCTGTTTGTATAGAGGCAATATTAGGATTTATTAACACAGATTCAATGCCTTCTTCTTTTAGAGCCTTCAAAGCTTGAGAACCAGAATAATCAAATTCTCCAGCCTGTCCAATGCGCAAGGCACCAGAACCAAGAATAAGTACTTTTTTTATTTCTTTTTTTTGTGATATTGGCATCTTCACCTCGTTTTTTTTATACTCTATACATTACTACAATTTATTTTTATTAGTCTTGAAATTTCTGACTGTATCCACAAAATTATCAAAAAGAAAATCAGTATCTCGTGGACCTGGACTAGCTTCAGGGTGAAACTGAACCGAGGAGATGGGTCTAGTTTTATGACGAATACCTTCGTTGGTACCATCATTAACATTTACAAACCAAGGCTCCCAGTCCCCTGATAGTGACGTGCTATCTACCACATAGCCATGATTTTGGCTGCTAATATAACACTTATTGGTAAAAATATCACGCACAGGCTGATTAACTGAACGATGCCCGTACTTCAATTTTATAGTTTTTCCACCAGCTGCAAGAGCTAATATTTGATGCCCAAGACAGATACCGAATACAGGTAAATCGACACTATTTAGAACTCTGCGGACACGCTCAATTAAATCAGTTGCATCTGCAGGGTCTCCCGGTCCGTTTGTTAGAAATACCCCATCACTTTCAGAGATAAACTGTTCCCAGTTAGTATTCCACGGAGCTCTTATCATCCGAATATTGCGTCTAAGCAATGAACGTATTATATTTTCTTTTGCTCCAGTATCAATAACTAATATCTTAACATCGCCATCACCATCACGTACAACACTTGGAAGAGCAGTTATATCAAGACATTTTGTATAATCAAGCTGTAATATCTCTGGATTGCGTGTACTATCAGATGAAAGAAGAGTGCCAATAGTCGTACCAAATTCTCTTAGGTAACGTGTAAGAGTTCTAGTATCTACTCCACATATTCCAGGAATCCCTTGCGATTTAAGCCATTCTCCCAAAGACTTTACACTTGTATAGTGGCTTGGTTTTTCACTGTAGTGAGAAACTACCACTCCCTGAACTTGAATCTTAGTAGATTCGAAAGGACCATTCGGTACTCCATAGTTACCCTGCAAGGGATACGTTAAAACCAATATTTGACCACAGTAAGATGGATCTGTCAATGTCTCAACGTAACCAGTCATACCTGTATTAAACACTACTTCACCGCGTACACTCTTGTCTGCACCAAATGAACGTCCTTGAAACTGAAGATTATCATCAAAAAATAATTTCATTTTGATTTCCTATTTATAGTAGTTGACTTTTGAGGATCTAATTCCCAGACCTTTTTCTGTGAATCAGTAATACTTTTCTATACACGCTAGACATATTTTAGTTACAACTTAATAATGGACATCACGTTATAATATAGTCTGCTTTTTGTATATTTCTAATTCTTCAAACTTAGTATCTCAAAGAGAGAGTAAATATTCTCCCTTGTAAAAACAAAAACCTTTTTTATTTTATCTAATTGTCATTCTTTAATTTTATTCTGGTGTGCTATTTTTATCTATTTTTGATGATAAGCCTTTTATGGCATACAACCATACAGCACATACAATAATAAATATTATAAAGGTATAAGGTGCTGTGACAGATACAATATTCATACCATTAGTCATAGATATCGCTGCTAAAGCCATTTGTAGGTTGCTCTGTACAAAAGCACCACCAGCTTTACCAGCCCGACCTCCTATAACATCAACAGCAGCCTTACCTTTGGTTTTAAGTTGATCATCTAATGGAATGTAAGCCATTTCTTTAGTTGAATCAAACAGTATGTATTTAATACCCTTAGATACAATAATAATCCCAGCTCCTAAAAAGCTTGCAATTACTTCTGGACGAGTATCTATAGCAACTAAAATAAAGTTTATCCATTCTTTAGCAAAGATAAATAAAAAGAATACTATCCCACCAATCAACACAGTAAGAGGAGTAATAATTGCCGCTGTAAACCAACTTACACGCCGTAGAATATTTGAACCGACTAGTAGACCAAAAATAATTGTAAAAATTCCGGTTAATGTGGAAAAATTACCCATAAAAGCATTGTAAGTACCTTTGTTACCAGCACAATATAATCCTAATTGATTCTTCCATTGTATCTCAACTAAGTTAATCGTAATACCGTAAGCCATAATTAAGATAGCAATATAACCAAGTTCTGGGGAACGAAAAATCAATTTTATACTTTCCACTAAAGAAACTTTTTCTTTTGTTTTCTTTTTTATAATTACTTCGCCTGGATCAAAATAACGTTTGTCATTAAGAACTGATACATGCATCCATCTGTATACTAACATTGCGATAATACCCAATAATACAACAAGACCCATTAAAAGATAAATGGATGCTTGCCAAGCTTCTTCATCTGTGGGAAAAAACTTTTTAATATCTTCTGAACAATATCTAACTACTTGTCCAGATATTATAAGTGCTACATTTCCAATTACTGCAAACAGACCATAAAAACGCTTTGATTCATTCATACGTACTACATGATTGGCAAATTGCCAAAACATTAAAGCAATCATAGCACTACCCCATATCTCCGAAAGAACATAAAAAAGAGCAAAAGACCAATAAGAGTAGATGTCTATAAAACCTTCCAGAGTTGGATATGATCTTTTGAGCGCAGTGATAACTTCGATATCTGGATGAAGCATACCTAAATTTGGATAGATAATAAATGCAAATGCACCAAAAAAAATTAAAAACGGGGTAACTACTACATAAAAAAGGTTTTCACGCGATACTATATTTGCAAGCTTTGCGTACAAAATTACAAAAAGGACAGCAGCAGGTGTAACACAATATAACTTCAGAAATGAAATCGTACCCGCACCTGCAGAATTCACAATAATAGTATCTTTTGTATCACGTAAGAGGGTATAATTAAACAAAATACAAAACATAATCAGCGCTAGAGGCAAAAATTTTTTTAATTCATTTTTAGAATCAATAGGCCATATCGATCCACGCCACCCAGTTAAATTTAATTGGTCAGTTCTACTCTGTTTTAACATAGATTCTTCCTTATATATTTGTAACACACTACAAGAATCAACCTGTAGAGATTTTACCTTTTTTGCTAATTCTTTAAAAGCCTTATGTCTTTTTCCTTTAGATTATGAAATACCATCAATGTTTTAACATTCATTAATAAAAAAGTATTTGATAACTCTGCACCCTCAAGCGTTTTTACTATATAGTAGTTAATCCACATCCAGGAAAAATGAAGTCTTTAACTACAGTACCCCAAGGAGCTGCGTTGACAATTCCTTGTCTAGTATAATTACCACCAGTAATTACATATACTATTTGTTCCTCTGGCAACATAGCTATTACATTACCACCAATGCCAGAAAAATATACCATAGGAAGAGGATTTGTTCTTTCACAAAAATTCAGGTATACTACTCTCGAATGTAATCCATACCTTACATCATAAGGAGCATTGATTCCCTTGAGCTTAATACAAAACTTTCTAATTAAACTGAGTATATCTTTGGTATTTTCTTTTTCATTATTTGCAAGCCAATCATTTAGAAGTGATTGACCTATTTTTAACATACCATTAGGGGAAATTCTTAACCCTGCGGAACTAGAAGCTAATCCTGAAGGGTTTAGTCTGTCCCAAGTATATTCAATTTGCATAGGTTTAAATATAACATCATCTGCATAAGTAATTAAATCCTTACCAGTTATTTTTTCTACCATAAAAGCACTTAGTACTGTCATACAGCTATTATAACCTGCTTCTTTACCTATTACTTTTTTAGATTCATTATCACACAAAATATCTTCAAGCAAATAATTACGTAGTTGTTTTAAACTATAAACATGTGGATTGTCAGAAGAAATCATCTTGTATTCTGGGTTATTAGGATCAGAATAAGGAATGCTTTGCTCATCCCAATTCATAGGTACAGCCATATTTAGGATATCACAAACCCTGATTGGACTATAACTTTTTAGTTCAGGAAATACCTCTGATATAGGACTCTCAATATTTAATTGTGAGTTGGAATCTTTTAGAGCATTAATTAAAAGTATACCTATAATGCTTTTTGTTACTGATCTAGTGGTATGAATTTCATCGGAAATAAAGTGCTTCGCATCTAAGGGATGAGATACTACATCTTTAATATAATTTTCTGGCCAAGATAGATCTGGATCAATACCTATAAAATTGCCCTCAAATAGGGTTTCCCCTCTTTTAGTAACAATAATGTTATGGAAATTAGAAAAAGGTGTGATGGGTATTTGATTAAATGTTTCCATATCTTTAGGTTTTTTTTTAACTACCTCTTGTACAAATAACATATTAGCTTCTTGTATATTTTCTTGTAGTTTATGAAAAAATTTATACCTCTCTGTTGCTGAAAATATACCTACCATTATTGCCTCAATAAATTTAAATTTAATCTTAAATAAACATAAATAAAAACTAATATAGAATCAGCTTATTTTTAATGTCTGATCAATCTTATCCATAGATTGATTTCCTTGCTAATGCATATATTACAGAGTTTTATCTGCCCTCTGTCTTAGTACCCGGCTAGAATATAATATTATCATTGATAAAAACCACCATACCATGATGCGTCCATTTAAAAGCAACGAACCATCCTTATCAATCACTTCTCTAAATAACAATATCAATAACGCCACCAGAGTTATTGGACCTATTACAAATAAAATAGGACATTTGAATGATCTTTTGACATTTGGTAAATAAACCCTTAAGAATATTGCCGCTAATACCGCTACAGAGTAATCTATCAAGGCTGCCATACTTGCAAGCTTTGCTAATACAAAATATGGCAAGAACGCTGCCATAATAGCAATTATAATAGTAAACATAGCAATTGTTATATAAGGCGTTCCATATTTTTGATGTATTTTTATCATATGTTTTGGCAGTAAACCATCTCTTGCAACTACATAAAAAATACGTGACAAACCATAAATATTCATCATAATAACAGTAGTCATACCAGCTATACCACCAGTAGCAACAAGTGCTGAACCTATATTGTAACCATGAACTTGCAACACATAAGCAAGAGGCTGTGCATTATTTAATATCTTATAAGATACCACTCCAGTCAATAGTGCTCCTATTATCATGTAAAGGACAGTACATAACGTAAGTGACCCAAGAATACCAACTACCAAATCTTTTTTTGGATTCTTACATTCCTCAGCAGTAGTAGCAAGAATTGCAAACCCCTTAAAAGAGAAAAACAAAACTGTTGTGCCAAACAAAACGCCATCGAACCCATAGGGCATAAAATCAACCCAATTTGTTGTTGCATCAAAACTAGGACAAGTTAGTATCATAAATAAAAATAATACCGCTACTTTGACGAATACTAAAATAGTATTTAGTTTTTTGCTATCCTTTGTACCAAAATATAACATCGACCCAACGGCTATTACAATACCAGAAGCTGGTACATTAATTATTCCTCCATCAAAGAAAGACTTACCCCATGCTTCTGGTATATTGTATCCAGCAGAACTCAAAACGCCTTGGAAATATGCAGACCATCCCCCAGCAACTACACTACAAGCACAACATAATTCTATAATAACAGTACAACCCACCAACCATGCAATAACTTCACCAAATACCACATAAGAATAAGTATAAACGCTACCAGAAGCTGGTAAGGTTGTGGCAATTTCTGTGTACGCTAAAGCTACAAATATGCATATCACCCCTGCTATAAAATAAGAGACAATTACGGCGGGACCAGAATATTGTGCAGCAACTAAACCAGTTAAGGTGAAAACTCCAGTGCCTATTATAGCACCTAATCCCAATAAAACTAAATCAAAACCTGATAAAGTTTTCTGTAGTTGACTTGTATTACTTTCATTTTTTACAGACTCAAAACTTTTTCTTTTAAAAAAATCCATATTTGTTATAAAAATTTTTATAAATTAATAATAATTCTCCTAAGTTTTTAGCAAAAATACTACCTTTGCCAGCTCTAAAAATAACGCGGTACTGATATAAACTAACAACTTTAATCTCATACTGACTTAAATTGACAACTTAACACCAACTAGGGTTACAGTGCCTTTTACTTTTCTTGCCTTTAAATTAGAATAAAACTCAGGTTTACCTTTGAGAGTATAAGCATGTATTTCAGCATAAGGTTTTAACCCAGGTGCAAGTATATGACTTACGGCTAGTTTTACCGAGTTTACCTTATTTTTAAACTGCTCTGAAGCAAAATATGACAATGAGGTTGTTGTAGCCTTATTGTAAGTATAGGCAATACCTGCATTATAGTATTGAGACTTACGATTGCCTTTGTGTAATTCTTTTGTAGTCAAACTTTTACCGAAAGAGCCATAACAAGCATTATACTTAAAATCACCTATTTTTAACTCAGCACCGATATTATAAGCTTTTAAGTCACTTAATTTATACACCAGTGGATTCTGATCGTCTTTATTAGCAAATTTCTTAATTTTACCTGCTGATTTACCGTATTCACCAGTTAGAGCCAATTTTAATTCTGCTTCTTCTGTTAATTTCTGTTCAAGTACTATCCCGCCAGTTACAGCATCCTTAACTGATCTGTCAATTTCAAACCTATCTATAGTAGCCTCTCCTACGGCATATTTTTTTATTCCGTCCGATTTATCTGATGGTTTCTCTACACCGGTATTAGCAGAATCAGGAGTATATGATATACCAAGCCTGATTTTACTGGAATCGGTTAAATTAAATTTAGGAGTATAATAATTTATTGTTCTTGGCGGTTCACTACTATAAGTGGCAGAATCCATACTTGCAATTATCTGATCACCAAGAAAAGCTCCTTCGGAAGTTAAAAACGAGGGTACGGCTTTTGTGCTTTGTTTGAGGTAATCTATTCCGGTTTTGATATATTTTGTAGGTATGGATCCATCACTTACCATCATATTCTTAGCAACAGGAATCGGTGAACCGGCTTCAATTCGACCAAACTCATGTTCTAAAAATACGTATGAACCATTATAATCCTTGTTAACTTTTCTCTTAACTGTCGGTACTAATATAATCTTGGCACCATAAGTAATATCATCAGTAGTATTTGATATGGCAGCAAATAGAGCCGTATCGTTATAAAAAGCAAAACCTCTTTTATTAGCTGAAATATTCTTCTCTGATGCCTTTAGTTTACCCTGATTGCTAAATCCGCTTTCAAAGGCAGCATATGCTCCAAGTTTTATATTTAAATCC
>Ga0172371_10007048_pt1 | contig 16125 bp, 7 predicted proteins | sample Lak12m_FD_114543 | JGI IMG/M metagenome (GOLD analysis project Ga0172371, IMG submission 114543) | Freshwater microbial communities from Kabuno Bay, South-Kivu, Congo - kab_022012_12m | ecosystem: Environmental > Aquatic > Freshwater > Lake | place: Democratic Republic of the Congo: South-Kivu...
ATGGACAGCGCCCGCGGCGCGATGCCCCGCTTGACGGCCTCCGCCGCGGCCACGCCGCAGACCTCCCCGACGACCTGGATATCGCGCTGCATGCGCAGGAGCTGGTGCAGGTCGTGGTCCACGGACAACGCCCGGCAGCCCAGCAGCACTCCCTCCACCCGTGAAGTCAGCAGGGCCCGGTAGGCGACGTCGCCGTGACAGAGGTAGCGCCACAGGCCAAACATCACCACATGCCGGCGCGACCACTCGCTCTCCTCGGCGTAGTCGACGGCGTGGTTATCGTGGTGCGCATGGGCGCTGCAGACCGTGTCCGCGTAGGTCCGGCCGTCGAGGAAATCGTCGAACGTCAGCGTCAGCGGCCCCAGGGCGAAGCGGCTCTCCCGCAGGCCAAGGATGGAGGCGAGGGTGCAGTAGTGCCGATCGGGAGCGTAGGGCCCCCGGCAGGCAATCTGGCCGCGGCCCTCCAGGTGAGCGCGGGAGAAATCGGCCGTGTCGGTGGGGTCCACCCAGCCGGCATCGAAGTTATGATGCAGCAGCTCACCGTTGCGCATCAGGGAGGGCGTGTAGCTGTAGGGCTGTGGGTAGCGGTCCCCCGCACGACCCAGGGCCATGGGTGCCCCGGCAGACGCCGCGACGTCGCCGTCGCCCGTGGCGTCCACCACCACCTGGCAGGGGAAGAGATGGTACCCGTCGGCCGCGGCCGAGAGCACGCCCGTCACCCGGGAGCCATCACGCACGACGCCAAACACCGTGTGTCCGCTGAGCACCTCGACCCCCGGCCGGCGCAGGGCCTGGGTGAGGACCTCGGCGCGGCCCACGGGATGGTACCCACGCGCTTTCGGTGCGAGGCTGCTGCCGCTGCCCGAGATGGACTCGTCAAGACGGTCCTGGGCGCCGCCGCGCAGCCCGTGGTAGTACGAATGGATCCGGCCGGCGGAGCCGATGCCGCCGGCCACCGGCGCCGCGTCCAGGACGGTCACCGTCACGCCGCCCTCTGCCGCCGACAGGGCTGCGAACGCGCCGCCCGTGCCGTATCCGGCCACCACGACGTCGCAGGGGTCGTGCAGGTGGGCCGCGGCGGGCGCGAGCGAGACGGCGGCCTGGTCCCACTCGGGGGTGGCAGCCAGCTCATGGGTCCGCACGACCTGCGCGGCCTCGGGCTCATGCCGCGGGAGCGGCCTCGATCCGGCCACCGCCTCCTCCCCAAGGCGCTCTGCCGCCGCCAGCGCTTCCGGGTCCGTGGACTGGCTGGGCAGTGCCTGAAGCCCGGTGTCGGCCAGGGCCTCGGCCAGACCGGGGCCTGCAGCGCTGAACTCCTCGACCAGGCGGGGGGCCACGTCCACCAGCGCCATGCCTGCCAACGAGGGCACGGTCTGCCGCAGCCAGGCAACCGCCGTCGTGGCCGCATGCAGGCTCGCCGCCAGGAGCTCAGTCGTGGCCAACCCGCTGGCCGGCAGACGCAGACGCAGGAGCGCCTCCCCAGGCCAGGCGGCAGGCATCGCCTCCACGCGGTCCCCCAGCACGCCCATCGATACAGGCACGTCCCACACGGCCCCGTAGGCCGGCACCTCGAGGCCAGCCAGGTAGGCGCTCCGCCCCACCGCGGCGCGCTCCCGGGGCGCCAACCCACCATAGCGGCGCGCCAGGCCCTGGCCGGGAGTCGCGTCAATGACCACGGGGGCTTTGATCGCCTGCCGGCCACTCTTGCCCACCGCCTCGACCCCCGCCAGGCGCCCTCGCCGGTCCCGCAGCAGACGCGCGGCCTGGACCTTGACGAAGACCGCCACCCCGGCCTCGGCCAGGAACCGGTCGAAGGCCAGCGTGCCCAGCACGATGTCCAGAGGCCGGTCTGACGGCGCGCCCTGGCTCGTCGTGTAGCCGCGGACCCGGTCCACCAGCGGCGACGAAGCGAACAGGTTCTGCCAGGCGGCGCTCAGCTCTGTGCCCAGCGTGGGCCCCGGCTCGAGCAGGCAGACCCGCCGGCCGGCTCGAGCAGCCCCCAACGCCACGGCGACCCCTCCGAGCGAGGCCCCCACAACCGCCACGTCACCAGCCCACAACGCCGTGGCCCGGCGTCCCGCAAGACGGATCCAGTTCATCGCCGTTGCCCTCACCCTCGCGCCACCGACACCCCTGGGCTCTGTCAGGGAGTGCCCTGCGGACACCAGATGCACTCCTGCCGGGTGACCTCCAGCACGCTGCGCCAGAGCTGCCCGCGCGGGTCGATGCGACGCCGTTCCCGGGTCGCCAACGCCATCGGCACATAGACGAAGTGCCCATGCCAGTAGCCCACCACCAGGCCGGTCATCCCGGCCATGGCCGCATGAACCGCATTCTGCGCCAGGTGCAGACAGAAGATGGCGTCCGTTCCCCGCGCCGGCACGCTCCGGATCAGGTAGCTGGGGTCGAAGTACTTCAGGCTGTGCTCCATCCCGCGCCGGTCCAGGTAGGCCTTGATCCGGTCCTTGAGGAACAGGCCGATGTCGTGGTGGATCGCGTTGCCCGACGGGTCACGCTCCTTGGGGAGGTCCCGGAACAGCTCCTGACCAGCGCCCTCGGCGACCACCACCACGGCATGATGCTTCTCCGCCAGGCGGCGCTCCAGCGCCGGCAGGAAGCCGTCCTCCCCCTCCAGCCCGAAGGGGACCTCGGGGATCAGGCAGAAGTTCACCACGCTGTTGGCCAGGGCCGCGTGCGCCGCGATGAACCCCGAATCCCGCCCCATGAGCCGCACCAGGCCGATGCCGTTGTAGGCGCCCTTGGCCTCCATGTGGGCGCACCCGATGACCGGCGCGGCGGCGTAGACGGCGGTCTCAAAGCCAAAGGTGCGTTCCGTGAATCCGAGGTCGTTATCGATGGTCTTGGGGATCCCGACCACGCTGGTGGCCAGGCCATGGGCCCTAGCCGCCTGAGCGATCTCCAGGGCGCCGCGCTGGGTCCCGTCGCCGCCGATGGTGAAGAGGACGCTGATGTTCAGCCGGTCGAGGGTCCGCACGATCTCCTCTGTCGGCTGCTCGCCCCGAGATGACCCCAGGATGGAACCGCCATTCTCGTGGATCGCGTCCACCACGTCCGGGTTCAGGTCCACCGGCTTGAGACCATACCCGGGCACGAGGCCCCGATAGCCGTAGGGGATCCCGAACACAGTATCCACCCCGTAGGTGAAATAGAGCGTGTTGACCAGGGCCTTGATGACGTCGTTCAGACCCGGACAGAGCCCCCCGCAGGTGACGATGGCAGCCCGCGCCCACGAGGCATCGTAGTACAGCCGCCGCCGAGGCCCTGCCGCCACAAAGGCCGGCGGCATCAGCCCGCGCGACCATAGGTCCCGCCCAACCGCGGGGTCCGCGAAGTAGGCGATCCGTTCGCCCTCTTCGACAAAGGTCGCGTTCCGCAGCCTGGACTCGAGGGTCGGCTCGCCCACGCGAGCGATACTGAAGTCCAGACCCTGGACTGCGTCCGGTGTCAGGCCGCCCTCGATTCTCGCCATGGCCGTGTCTCCCCTGCCGGACGCCACCCCGAGTGCCCCCGCCTGTCGACTGCCGGCAGCACGCTCGCGCCCGCCTGCACACCTTACCACGGCGAACGACAGTCCTCCAGCCGGGAAGGCCTGGCCGGCAGACGCGCGAGGCTGCCCCGCGCCATCCCGCCTCCCGGCGCGCCCTCCTGGCCGCTTCGCGAAACCCGACCCCTCCCCGCGCGCCCTCCTGGCGCTTCGCGAAACCCGACCCCAGGGCCTGGCGGCAGACGGGTTTCGCGAAGGGGTGCCGCCTGCAGGGCGCCGCGAAAACGGGCCGCGGGTGCGGCCCCATCGGCGGCAGCGCAGCCTTCGGCCGCAGACCAACGCATAGCGTGGCACCGTTTGTGCGGTTGCGGCTCTCCGGTGGCTGGGACCTCGCCCTGGCTCTAGGGCGGACGGGGGATGGGTACCAGTGCTCTAGGCGCGCTTGACGAGGCAACATCCGCACCGTTGAGGCAAGTTCCCGGCCACGCCGGGAACGCCTGGAGGGCGGGTCCTCCGTAACCCGCCGCCGGGATGCGGAGATTCCGGCCTCCAGACCGCGGGGAGCCCTTGGCGGTTTGAGGCGGAGCTTCGCTAGCCTGCTAGGGCCTCGCTCGAGACTCGGAGCAGCATGCCGGACCGGGCCGAGGCCACGAAGCCATCGGCCTCGTAGGCGTCGGAGACGAAGCACCCCACCTTGCCGACCTCGGGAGTCCGTAGAGTGGTGTCTCGGGGGTCTTCGCCATGCTCCCGGGCGACGCTCCGAAGACAGTCGCCCGGCAGAGGCATGCAAGGGCATGCCAGCCCAGGATCGGCCCCGGGCCGGATGCGGGCTGGCCGGGGCCTGACAGGCCGAGCCCCGTCGCGCTGCCGCCAGGCTGACAACGGCCTGGGGCGCGGTACAGTACCGGTCGCTACCTGGCGGCCTGGACGGCCCGCATGCCGATGGGCTGGGGCCGGTGGTGGCGGGATGGGGAACACGCCCCGTGACGAGCCAGAGGCAACCAGTTCAGCCCGGGATTGCGGCGCACTTCCAGCCGGTGTTGCGCCGCCTTCGCGCCCTGCGTCTGGCCGGAGGATGTATCGCCGCGCTGGGGCTTTTTGCGTCGGCGTTGCTGCTGACGGATGGTGTGGAGCGCCTGTATGCCGTGCGCGAGGCCTGGGCCCTGTGGGCGGCTGGCGTGGCGCTGGCGCTGGCGCTGGGGGTCCTGGCGCGGGCGTGGCTGAAGGCCGTGCTGCGGGGTCCGTCGGCGCGGGATCTGGCCCTGGACGTGGAGCGGGTGCGGCCGGAGTTGATGGACTCGCTGGTCTGCGCGGTGGAGATCGAGGGCAGCCCGCGCAGCGAGTCCAACCCCATTGAGCAGGCCCTGCTGACGCAGGTGCGCAACCGCCTGGGGGGCGGGGCCCCGGTGGCGAGGGTCTTTCGGGAGAGCCTGCACTGGCGGCGGCTGGTGCTGCCGGGGGCCGTGTTTGCTGCCTGCATGGTGCTGGCGTTGCACTCGCGGGCGTGGCGCAAAGCGGTGGCCTGCCTGGGAGACGTGCTGCGCCACGAGCGCACGGGGCTGATCGTGAGCGTCCCCGGGAGCCCGGTCCCTGAGCACACGGACGTCCGGCTCGAGGCCGAGGTCAGGCGCTGGGAGCCCGATGCGACCGTCGAGTACCGCGACGCCGAGGGCTGGCACCGGTTCCGCATGAACCGTGGCGACGGGGCCCGTTCTTTCTTTACCTTATATGATGTAACGGGGCCGGTCCGCTACCGCGTTGTGACGCCCTCGCTGGCCACGCCCTGGCAGCGCCTGGAGACCTACCGGCCGCCGACGTTCGAGGCGGTTGCCCTGCGCCTCGAGCCGCCCGCATACACCGGCCGCGAGGTACAGGAGATCGATGGCTTCCGGGATCTGCAGGCCGTGGTGGGCAGCCGTTTGCGGATCACGGTCCGCACGCAGCCCGGGGTCGGGGTGGAGTGGCACGGCACGGATGCGGTGGTGCCCTTCGCGGTCGCCGCCGACGGCCAGGCCATCTGCGAGGTCACGCTGGCCAAGGACGGCACGGCGCATGCGCTCCTGCGCAGTCCCGAGGGCCGGGAGACGGCGGGGCCCGAGATCCGCCTGGTGGCGCAACCGGACTTGCCGCCGGTGGTGAGCCTGCTGAAGCCGGCTCGGGACATGCAGGCCGGTCAGGGCCAGACCGTGCCCATGGAGGTACGTGCCGGGGACGACTTCGGTCTGCGCCGCGTCGTTCTGACCTACGCGGTATCCGGGGCCGAGCGCCAGTCGGTGACGCTGTTGGAGGCGGGTCCCGAGCGGGTCCTGGATCGGAGTCTGGAGCACGCCTTCGACCTGGTGGCCATGAAGGCCGAGCCCGGCGACGTGATCACCTACGTGGCGAGTGCCGAAGACAACCGCGAGCCGGAGGCCCAGCAGGCGCGTACCGAGGTCTGTTTCATCGTGGTACGACCGGATCTGGACCCCAAGGAGAAGGAGGGCAACCAGGGCCAGGAGAAGAAGCTGGACATCAGCGCCCTGATTGCCGAGAGCAAGCGCCTGATCCGGGTGACCTGGGACGGGCTCGGGCTGCCGGCGGCGGAGCGGGCCAAGCCGGCGGCCGACCTGCACCGGGACCTGAATGTCCTGCGCCTGGAGGTCCGCAAGACGTTCACCAAGGTGATGGAGATGTCGGGCGGCCTGATCGGTGATGAGCTCCCCGAGCTGTTCGGCGCGGCGGAGCGGGAGGTCGCCGAGGCCGTCCGACTGGCCGAACGGGCCCTGCTCGACGAGGCCCTGGCGCCCCAGGAGCGCGGCCTGACGGCACTGACCCGCATCGAGAATGAGTTGCTGAAGAACGCCATGAAGAGCCAGGGCAAGGGCGATGGGTCCCCGTCCCAGCAGCAGCAGAAACCGCCCGAGAAGACCCCCGAACAGCGCCGTTCCCAGCAGGAGCTCATGCAGGCGCTGCGCGATGCCCGCCGCAAGGTCCAGGAGCTGGCCGAACGTCAGGGCCGGCTCAACCAGGAGATGGAGTCGGCCGCCGCGGCCAGCCAGGAAGCGGCCCGAGGCCTGGCGGAGAAGCAGCGGGGGGTGGAAAAGGACGCGACGGCGCTGGGGCAGGAGCTGGCCAGGCTCCAGCAGGCGAGCCGGGCTGCCTCGTCGCTGGAGGCGAGTGCCGGGGAGATGGGCCAGGGGGCCGAACGGCTGGACCAGGCCGATGTGCCCACCGGACAGCGACACGGCCGGCGCGCGGCAGGGCTGCTCGACAGCGCTATCAAGGACCTGGAGGATGCCCTGCGCAAGGCGGCCGGCGAGCGCATCCGGGCCCTGGCCAAGGCAGCGGAGCAGATGTCCGAGGCCGAACGGGGCGCCGCCGACAAGAGCCGGGAGCTGGCAGCCCAGCCGCAGCCCGACGCCCAGGCCCTCGGCCAGGCGGAGAAGGCCCAGCGGGAGCTGAACCGGGCCGCATCCCAGTTGCGCGAGGCGGCCAACCAGACGGCGACCGAGATCGAGGAGGCCTACCCCGAGGCCAGCCAGGAGCTCAGCGAGGCCCTCCAGGAGGCGTCCCGGCAGGGCCTGGAGCGCACCCTGGAGCGCGCCGCCAATGCGCTGCTGTACCGCAAGCCGGATCGGGCCGTGAAGCCCCAGACGGACGCCGCCAACCGGCTCCTGGAGCTGGCGCGTGGGCTGGAGCAGGCCGCGGGACGCCTGCCGGCCATGTCCCGCGACGAGATCCTGGAGGCGCTCCAGGCGATGCAGCAGCAGGCCCAGGACGCGGCCGAAGCCGCGCGGCAGCCGGGTGAGGCGGGGCGGCAGCAGCTCCAAGCCGTGCAGGAGCGTGCAGCGCAGACCCTGGAGCCGGTGGCAAGCGCCCTGCGGGACCAGGCACTCCAGGAGGTCGCTGACCAGATGGCGTCCGGCATCGGCGAGGGCTCGCCGGCGCAGGCCGGTGAGCAGACCCTGAGGCTTTTCCGGGCAGCCATCGGCATCCTCGAGCGCCACGCCATGGCCGCGGAGGTCCGGCGCCGGCTCGACCTGAGCCGGCGGACGGCCTTGCCGCCGGAGAAGTACCGTGCTCAGGTCGAGCAGTACTTCCGCGACCTGGGTCGAGAGCCATGACCGGCTTCGACACGCCAATCCCCTGGATGGTCATTGCCGGGTGGGCCGCGCTGGCGTTGGTGCTGGTGCTGGTGCGGCATGGCAACCTGCACGGCGCGGTCAGCCATCGTTCGTGCTGGAGCATCACGGTCCTGCGCCTGGTCGCTCTCGCGCTGGTGGCCATGCTCCTGCTGCAGCCCTACCGTGAGCAGCGCGCTCCGGACCGCGAGGCCTTCCGGGCCGTCATGCTGGTGGACGCCAGTGCCAGTATGACGGTTCAGGACGTGGCCGGCGGCCGCTCGCGCCTCGAGGTGGCGCGGGAGACGGTGGCGGCGGACTCGCCGGCAGCGACCACGCTGGTGCAGCGCCTGGGAGCCGCCTGCCGCCTGGACGTCAGCACCTTCGCCGAGACAGCGCGGCCCTGGCGAACCGGTACCGCCTTGCCGATGCTCCCCGGTCGAACGTCCCTGGGCGGCGTCCTGCAGGAGCTGCTCGACGAGACCGCCGGACCGCCCCTGGGGGCCGTGCTGGTGGTGTCCGACGGTCACAGCAACCAGGGCCCTTCCCCCACCGAGGTCTGCAAACAGTTCCGGGCGCGGGGCGTCCCCGTGTCCTGTCTGGGGGTTGGGGAGTCCCGCCAGCCGGGGGACCTGCGGGTCCACTTCGCGGCCGCGCCGCTCAAGGGCCGCAAGGGCGAGCCCATGACCCTCAACGTGCTCCTGGAGAACCGCTTTGACCATCCCGTCACGACGCGCCTGACGCTGACCGATAGCCAGGTCGTGGTGGCCGAGCGGGAGGTCCATCTGCCGGCCGGCAGCACGGGCTCGGAGCCGGTCACCGTGACGCCCCTGAGAGCCGGCTACGTGTCGTACCGGGCCCGGGTCGAGGCGGTTGCCGGCGACGCACAGCCCGAGACCGATGCAGACTATGCCGGGGTGGAGGTCAAGGAACCGGACCGCTTCCAGGTGTTGTACCTGGGGGCACACCTCGGCTGCGAGTACCGCTTTCTGCGGCGGCTCTGCGACTCACACCCGCAACTGGCGCTCGCGGCGGTCATCCAGACCGGCAAAGCCAGCTTCTACCAGATCGGCCTGCCCGACAGCCCCGAGGGCCCCCTCAACGGTTTCCCCACCGCGGCCGAGAGGATCAACCGCTTCGATGCGGTGGTGCTCGACGCCCGCGCGGTGCCGAGCCTGGACGCCAAGGGCATCGAGACGCTCGTCGGCTTCGTTGACCGGCGCGGGGGCGGGTTGCTGGTGTTCGGTCCGGCCGAGGGTCTACCGGCGGCCTTGCGGGACCTATTGCCGCTGGCCCCGCCGCCGGCCGGGGCCCTGAAGGCGCGCGAGCGCCTGCAGACCAACCCCGAGTTCATCTTTGATCACGACCCTGCCCGCGCTCTGGAGCCCCTGGCGGGGCTGCCCTTGCCCACGGGTGAACCGGTCTGGCTGAGCCCCACCCCCAAGCGGGGGGCCCGCGTGGCGGCGGCCCTGCGCGGCAGCGACCTCGGCGTGCTGTGGGCGCAGAGCTACGGCAGCGGCCGGGCAGCTTACCTGGGCCTCGAGTCGACCTGGCGCTGGCCGCTGGCTACCGCGGCCGGCCAGAGCAGCCATGCCGCCTTCTGGAACTCCCTGCTCGTCTGGCTCTCCAGCACCGGCAAGCAGCGCTTCCGCAGCCTGGCGGAAGGGACCAAGGTCGGCCTCGGTGAGGGCATGCCTCTGGATGTCCGCCTGCTGGGCAGCGATTTCCTGCCGGCCCCCGACGCCCATCTGACCGCGGCCGTCGTGGCCCCCTCGGGCCGGAGCGTGGACGTCGCCCTGGACGCCGTGGCCGACACCCCCGGACACTACACGGCTCTCTTCTTCCCGGAAGAGCCCGGGGAGCACCGAGTCACCTACCGCGTCGAGGGCCCCTCGGGGGCCCTCAGCGGCGAGGCGCACTTCCTGGCCCGGCGCATGGGCGTGGAGACCGAGGACACGGCCTACCGCGAGGATGTTCTGCGGGACATGGCCCGCATCACCGGCGGGACCTTCGTGCCCTACCGCGAGGTGACGGGGTTTGGTCGCCTGCCGCTGAGCCGTTCCGTGCCCATGAAGACGTCGCGTTTCCACTGGACTCGGCACGGGTCCCTACTGGTCCTCCTGGCCGTCGTGCTTGGGGCCGAGTGGCTCCTGCGTCGCCGTCTCGGCCTGAAGTAGGGCCGGCCGGCGGCGACCGCAGGGCTGTTTCAAGATCGCGGTTCGCGGGGTGCCGTCCCCGCGCTTCGGCGGGCCGGGCGAGGACGCGATTCTGCTGTACAGCAGGACGTTCTTGAGTCGCGTCGCCCGCACGCGGGCGGGTGGCAGCCGCGACCTACCGGGGGCCCCATCGCAAGGCTGCCAACGGTTTCTTGAAACAGCCCTGCGGCGACCGTTTGACTCCTGTCTCTGGCTGGTTACCGTACTGACTGGTCAGTTCTATGGGAGGCCAAGACCGTGGGCCCCACAGAGACTCAGGGCAAGCGCGAGCAGATCATGTTGGCGGCCGAGCGCCTGTTCGCCAACCGTCGGTTCCATGAGGTGACGCTCGACGAGGTCGCGCGGTCGGCGGGTGTGGGCAAGGGCACCATCTACCTGCACTTCGCCGACAAGGACGACCTGTTCTTTCAGGTGGCCAACTCCGGCTTGACCCAGCTCTGCCAGATCATCGAGCATGGCCGGACGGAAGGGATGCCATTCCAGGAGGGCCTGCTGGAGGTCTGCCGGCAGATCAGCGCCTTTTTCCAGCGGCGCCGGCAGCTCCTGCGCATGATGCAGAACGAGGAAGGGAGCATGGCCTCCCGACGCCGCGCGTTGCGTGAGCGTTGGCTGGCGCACCGCCGCCAACTGGTGGCGGCCCTGGGGAGGATCCTGGCCGCGGGCGTCCGCGGGGGCGTCGTCCGGCCCGACGTCCCTCCAGAGGCGCTGGCCGCGTTCCTTCTTGGTATGATGCGGACCCGGGCGCGCGAGCTGGAGGCCCCGGAGGCGATGCCCATCGAGACGGTGGTACGGCTCTTCCTTGAAGGTGCGACCCCGCGCGCCGATAGCGAGCGGCAGGGAAACGGGTAGAGGTGATGAGCGTGAAGCGAGCGCTGCTCCTCCTGCTGTGTCTTGCCGTAGCCGGCTGGGGCGTCTGGCAGGGCTACCGCAAGGTCGTCGCCAAACTGGCCGCCGAGGCAGCCGGGGCCAAGGCGCGCGGCCGGCCGGCTGTGGCGGTTGATGTGAAGCCGGTGGTACAGGCCCCGATCCGGGACCTTCGCGTGCTCACCGGCACCCTGCGGGCCAACGCGCAGTTCAACCTCGCCCCGAAAGTCGCCGGCCGCCTGGAGACGCTGACGGTCCACGTCGGCGATACGGTCCGGCACGGCCAGGAGATCGGCCACCTCGAGAACGAGGAGTACGTGCAGCGCCTGGAACAGGCCCGGGCCGAGCTGCAGGTCGCCCAGGCGACCGTCGAACAGTGTGCCAGCTCGGCCGCGCAGGCACGCCGGGAATCCGAGCGCGCCCAGGCCCTGCGCGAGAAACAGGTCTCCTCCCAGTCTGAGCTCGATACGGCCCAGTCGCACCTGCAGATCTGCGAGGCCAACCAGAAGGTGGCCCTGGCCCAGGTGGCCCAACGTCAGGCGGCCGTGCGGGCCGCCGAGGTCCAGCTCTCCTACACGCGCGTCGTCGCCCTGTGGGAAGACGCAGCCGCCGACGCGGTCCGCGTCATCGGTGAGCGCTTCGTGGACGAGGGGGCCATGCTGAAGGCGAACGACCCGATCGTTTCGGTCGTCGAGCTGCACCCCATCCGGGCGCTCGTCCAGGTCACCGAGCGCGAGTACCCCAGCATTCGCGTCGGCCAGGCCACGGAACTGACCTGCGACGCGTTTCCTGGCCGCCGGTTCACGGGGGCGATCGTGCGCTTGGCGCCGCTGCTGAAGGAGACCTCGAGGGAGGCCCAGGTCGAGATCGACGTGGCGAACCAGGACCAGGCCTTGAAGCCGGGCATGTTCGTGCGCGTGACCTTGGAGCTGGCCCGTCGCGAGACAGCCGCCCTGGTGCCGGTCAGTGCCCTGGCCCGCCGAGGCGAAGCCCAGGGCGTCTTCCTGGTGGACACCGAGGGCAAGACCGTCCGGTTCGTGCCGGTCGAGGTGGGCATCCTGTCCGGAGAGCAGGCGGAGGTCGTCTCGCCGGCGCTGACAGGGTCGGTGGTGACCGTCGGCCAGCACCTCCTGGACGACGGCAGCGCGGTGCTGCTACCGGGGTCCGCGGACGCCGGGGGGGGCGCCGGGGGACCGCCCAAGGCGAGGACGCCCAACCGCCCGCCGCCGACGGCGAAGCCGGCGAAGGAAGGCGGTGCATGAAGCTCCACCATGCCGCCATCCACCGGCCCATCTTCACCACGGTAGTCACCCTGGCCGTGGTCCTGCTGGGTGGCATGTCGCTGGTCCGCCTGCCGGTCGACCTCATGCCGGACGTCAACTACCCGGCCATCACGGTCCGGACCACCTACGAGGACGCCAGCCCGGAGGTCGTCGAAGAGCTCATTTCGCGGCCCATCGAGCAAGCGGTCTCCTCCGCTCCCGGCGTCAAGGAGGTGACCTCGACCTCGTCGGAGGGCAACAGCAATGTCCGGGTCACCTTCGTGTGGGGTACGGATCTGGACACCGGCGCGAACGACGTCCGCGACCGTCTGGATCGCGTCGCCCGGGTGCTGCCCGACGAAGCGGACCGGCCGACGCTCTACAAGTTCGACGTATCGAGTTTCCCGGTGATGATGTTGGGGGCCGCCAGCAACCTCGACCCGGTATCGTTGACCCGGCTGATCGAGAACCAGGTCCGCTACCGCATCGAGCGGGTGCCGGGGGTGGCGGCCCTGAACCTGTGGGGCAACCGGGAGCGCGAGATCCAGGTCAACCTCGACCGCGAGCGGGTCCGGGCCCTGGGACTGAACCTGGAGGAGATCGTCGCCCGCATCCGCAGCGGGAATGTGAACCTGCCGGCCGGCCGTATCGACCGTGGCCGCATGGAGGTCCAGGTGCGCACGCCCGGCGAGTATGCGAGCCTGGACGAGCTGCGCGAGACCGTCATCGCGGTGCGCGCCGGGGGGCCGGTGCTGCTGCGCGACGTCGCCAGCGTGGAGGACACCTGGCAGGAGGTGCGCCAGGTGGCACGCATCAACGGGGTGCCAGGGGTCCGCCTGGCCGTCAACAAGCAGTCCGGCGCCAACACCGTCGAGGTCGCCAAGGGCGTCCACGCGGAGATCGAGAGGATCAACCAGGACCTGCCGCAGATCCGCCTGGTCCCGATCATGGACACGGCCAAGTACATCCGCCAGTCCATCTCGAACGTCGGGTCCTCGGCCCTCTACGGCGGCGCGCTGGCGATCCTGGTCCTGCTCGTTTTCCTGCGCGATGTCCGCAGTACGGCCGTCGTGGCGCTGGCGATCCCGATCTCCATCATCGCCACGTTCGCGCTGGTGTACTTCGCGGGGTACACCCTCAACATCATGACCCTGGGCGGCCTGGCCCTGGGCGTCGGCATGCTGGTGGACAACTCGATCGTGGTGTTGGAGAACATCTTCCGATTGCGCGACGAGGAGGGCAAGAGCGCCATGGACGCCGCCCGGGACGGTTCCGAGGAGGTCGTCATGGCGATCATCGCCAGCACGCTGACGACGGTGGTTGTTTTCCTGCCGCTGGTCTACGTGCGCGGACTGAGCGGGGTGATGTTCAAGCAGTTGGCGGTAGTGATCAGCTTTGCGCTGCTCTGTTCGCTGGGGGTGGCCCTGACGTTGGTGCCGTCACTGGCCGCGCGGTTGCTGCGGGGCACGCCGTCCAACGGCGCGAAGGAGGGCCGCCTTTCGGCGTGGGTCGGGGCGGGGCTGCACCGCCTGGAGCTCGGCTACCGCGACATGCTGCACGTCAGTCTGCGCCACCGCGTGGTCGTGGTGATCGTTGGTGCCCTGGCCGTAGGGGGATCGCTCCTGCTGGTGCGCTTCGTGGGCACGGAGCTGATGCCGACCACCGACGAGGGGGAGGTCCGCGTCAGCCTGGAGATGGCCGTAGGGACCCGCCTGGATCTGGTGGATGAGACGCTGGCGAGGGTCGAGGCGGTCTGTCGGGCCGAGGTCCCGGAGATGGAGAACATGGTTGCCAGCGTCGGCGGCGGCGGCTGGCAGGGCGGCGGCACGCACAAGGGCGAGGTCCGCATGTCCCTGGTGGAGTCCAGGAAGCGCACGCGCAGCAGCGAGCAGATCGCGACCGCCCTGCGCCCCAAGCTCGCCGGCGTCCCGGGGGCCATCATCCGCACCCGTGCCGGCCAGGGGCTCTTCCTCTTCCGCATGATGACCGCGAGTTCGGAGCAGATCGAGATCGACCTCCGCGGCCATGACATCGAGGCGGCCGATGAGCTCGCCCGCCGGGTCAAGGAGATCGTGGCCGGAGTCCGGGGCATTACCGACGTCCGCCTCAGCCGCGACCCCGGCGGTCCGGAGGAGACCATCCGCATCGACCGGCGCAAGGCCGAGGCCATGGACCTGAACGTCTCGCGCATCGCCAACATGCTGCAGACCGTGCTTGCCGGGAGCAACGCGGGCAACTACCGTGATGCCGGCGACGAGTACCGCATCCTGGTGCAGTTCCAGGATGCCGAGACCATGACCATGGAGGAGATCCTCAACCTCACCGTGCCCAACGACGCCGGCGAGCCGGTGATGCTGCGCAACGTGGTGACGGTCACGCCGCGGACCGGCCCGACGAATATCGACCGCAAGGACCAGCAGCGTGTGGTCACGGTGCGGGCCAACCTCAGCGACCGCGACATGGGCTCGGCCATCGCCGAGGTCCGCGAGGCCCTGGCGGACCTCCCGTTGCCGCCCGACTTCGCCATCGTCTTCAGCGGTGAGTACGAGGAACAGCAGAAGGCCTTCCGGGAGCTGATGATCAGCATCGTGCTATCGCTGATCCTGGTCTACATGGTCATGGCCTGTCAGTATGAGTCCTGGCGGGACCCCTTTGTCGTCATGTTCTCCGTGCCGCTGGCGGCGATCGGAGTGGTGCTGATGCTGTTCTTCACGGACACGACGTTCAACATCCAGTCGTTCATCGGGTGTATCATGCTGGGCGGCATCGTGGTCAACAATGCCATCGTGTTGGTGGACCACACGAACCTTCTGCGGCGGCGTGACGGCATGGCTCTGCATGCCGCCATCGAGGAAGCTGGCCGGCGGCGGCTGCGCCCGATCCTGATGACGGCGCTGACGACCGTCCTTGGCCTGTTGCCCCTGGCCCTCGGTCTTGGCGAAGGCGGGGAGGCCCAGGCGCCCCTGGCGCGGGCGGTCATCGGCGGGCTGTGCAGTTCGTCCCTGATCACCCTCATTATCGTGCCGGTGGTCTACTCTCTGTTCGAGCGGGGAAACGGCTCCCATGGACATGCGACCCCATCCTGAACCGGCGCGGGCAATGTGGCCCCGCGCCCTGACGCGACGTATGCTCGGGCCCTTCGCCATGGCGGGTATAGCGGCCTGCTGCTGGCTGGCCTGCCTCGCCAGTGCGCCGGCCGCCGACGCGCCCGTTGCCGGCCCGCCTCCTGCCGCCCTGGAAGGCCCCGCCCTCGAGGTCTCTCTGCGCGAAGCCGTGCTGACCGCCCTGGAGAACAACCGTTCGCTGGCCGTCGAGCGGCTTGGGCCTGACATCACGCGGACCCAGGAGGATGTCGAGAAGGCGGTCTTCGATCCGGTCGTGGGGGCTGAGGTCTCCGCCAGCCGCGAGCGCTCCGAGTCGCCCAGTGGCGGTCACTTCCGGGATGTCCGGGAGCGCCAGGTCGGGGCCTCGGCCTCGGTACGCCGGGCGCTGGAGACCGGCACGACGGTCGCCGCCTCGGCCGACGTCAGCGGGGTGGACTCCTCCTACAGTGACCGCATGGTCCGCGCCGGTGTCGAGGTCAGCGTGACCCAGGCCCTGCTCCAGGGGCGCTCCATGGAGGCCAACACCGCCCGCATCCGTCAGGCGCGCATCAGTACCGCGATGTCGGAGTACGAGGTGCGGGGGGTGATCGAGGCCCTGGCGGCCAACGTCGAGGACACGTACTGGGAGTTCGCCCTGGCCGAGCGCCGGATCGCCATCTTCACGGAATCGCTGAACGTGGCGGAGCAGTACCTGCGCGACACCCGCGAGCGCATCGCGGCGGGGGCCGTAGCCGAGATCGAGCTGGCCGCGGCGGAGGCCGAGATCCCCCTGCGCCGGCAGGGCCTGATCAATGCCCGCGGCGCGTTGGAGATCAACCGTTTGCGCCTGTTGAGCCTGCTCAATCCGCCGGGCGGGAATCCATGGGACCGGCCCGTGGTCCTGCGCGATCAGCCCGCCGTGCCGGAGCTGCGGCTCGACCCGGTCGCGGGCCACGTCGCCGTGGCCCTGGCCCGGCGCCCCGACCTGCTCCAGGCCCGCCTGCAGACGGACCTGCAGGAACTCCAGATCGTGCAGACCCGCGATGGACTCCTGCCCCGCCTCGACGCCTTCATCGCCCTTGGCAAGACCGGTTA
>Ga0172371_10007050_pt1 | contig 16125 bp, 16 predicted proteins | sample Lak12m_FD_114543 | JGI IMG/M metagenome (GOLD analysis project Ga0172371, IMG submission 114543) | Freshwater microbial communities from Kabuno Bay, South-Kivu, Congo - kab_022012_12m | ecosystem: Environmental > Aquatic > Freshwater > Lake | place: Democratic Republic of the Congo: South-Kivu...
ACCACGGACTGCCTGAACTTGTGGTTTTGCCTTGAGTGATGACGGTTGGAACAACATGCGTGTTGACGTTCTCTATCGTGCGACATTGGATGTGATACCAAGCTTGCGGTTGCGAACCGGTCAAAAGATAAGTGCCTCGGCGTGGATTATAAAGGTAGAACAAGCGAACCCTGCCGGCTTGTTGTCCGTTTTGAACGTTGGAAATTTCAATCATATTATTTCCGTCATAGCGGAGATAGTTATAATTGGAATTTTCCCAAGCGGTGGAATAGGCACAAACCAAAGCGGAGTTGGCGGTAAAATCAGTCGGCACGGTTATGGAAACGGTAAAACTGCTGACACCCTCGCTATAATGCTGTTCATCGGAAATGCGAAAACCGTTAAAGTCGATTGTCGAGGCCATAGCTGTCTTGCCCAAAAACATTATAGCCAAAGCGAAAACCGAAAGTATTAAGTTTTTTATCCGAAAGTTTTTCATAATTTTCATTCCTTAAAAATGATAATGTAGTAGCTTATTTTTTTAAGTTTCTTGACGATTTCATTTATCATCTTTAATTCTTTGATTTCATAAGCCCCAAGCCCGTCGATAAATTTCATTTCGTCCAGATGTCTTTTGCGTTCACTTAAGAAATTTATCAAATAAGCGGTTTCGCTCATTTTGAGATTTAACGTCATATGTGTAGTGATAATTTTATTTAAGTTAGAGCGAAAGGGGTCAGCCTTTTGAGCCAACCCCTCGCTCCCTAGACTAGCGACCGGACATGATTTTCTTGCTTAACTTCCAAACGAACATGACACCGAAAACGATCACACCAACAATCACAATGTTTGAGATATTGGCGGTGATAATGCCGGTGACGTTTTCTTTTAACGTGGTAACCACGGTTTGGGAAGTTGAAGCTACATCCGCATCGACAGCGGCAAAAGCTTTATTGCCTACGGCAACCATGCTACCGACAACTGCCAAAGACATGGCAGAAATTTTGGTGGCATTAGCTTTTGCGAAACTCTTGATTTTGTTAAACATACGTGTGTGCTTTTAACTTTTAATTTTTTCTAATGAATAACAAGAATAAGCCGACCACCGTTCCCAAAATAATCCCCATAGTCAGGCCGTCGGTTATCGGCTTAAGTATCAAGCCGAAGTTATCCAGATAGCACGACAGGTTGTTAATGATATTTTGTGAACACATATTTTTGTTATTTTGCCCTAAATATTTTGAATATAATTGAAATCAAAGTCAGAACGGCCAGAGGTAAAATTAACGCCAAGCCCATACCGCCAAACAAATTAATAATTACATTCGCCATATTCATTAGTTTTTAAAAATTAAAATTACCGCAATGAATATAATCAGACCCGCCAGAAGTGCGACCGCTAAAGTTTGGAATTGGATGAGAAAATTAATCAAATCCATTCCGGTATCGGTTAACCGATAAATTGTCGTTGTGGCGGTGGTGGTCGCTGTGATAATATCCATAAATTTTAGCTTTTAGATTATTTGCTTTCGGTTTCTTCTTTCGGAACGTAAACCGAAAGGAAACCGCGACGTCTTTGTTTATCTTGGAAATAATATGAGGCGACGTTCGCTTTAACCTCAACCTTATCTCCTTTTTTGCCGTAGGTTTTGCCCAAAGGCACGTCTACACTAATAGGGTAAATGCTACCCTCCGGCTCCACGAACAAAATCCTCTTTTGTCCCTCGGTGCCGTCTTTGCGGACAAAACTTTCAGTCTTGTCATCTTTAATGATTCCTTTTAAATAAAACATAAGTGTGTTTTTAATTTTGTTTAGACTTATTGCACGCCCCGACCTTTATGTGGCGATAGCTTTTTGGAGCCAAATAAAAAGCCCCATATTACTATGAGGCTATTGTATATAAGTCGGTTTGGACAAAGTTTAGCTAAAGATTTGGTCCAAGGTTTTTAATTTTTTACCAATGAATTAGATATATTCGGGATTTATTTTCAAATGTCCTCTTTTTCCCGAATTAAAGATTAAAAAGTTTTCCACAACGCTTTTGGTTCCGCTTCTGATTTTTTGATTTATTTTCTTACAGGTATCATAATATTTTTGCCAAGCATTATTATCCTCCTTATATTCCAGTTCTTCAAAAACATCCTCGGCTATCTCGGAAAAGAAAAAATTATCTTTCAAATTGTCTTTGTTATCTTTGAATATATATTTTAATATTTTATGGACATTAGTTTCTTTGTCCTGCTTAGTCATCATAATCTTAAAGCCTTTGACGTATAAAATGCTTCGTTGACTGTTAAAACAAGTTTTTTCTTCTTTGTCCTTTTTATTAGTCAAAAGATAGTCGGTTTCCATTTTTTCAAGTAAACAACCGGCGACCATTTTCAAACAAATGCGATATATCTCCGGATAGTATGAGGCTGATATCATTTTAATGGCTTTATTGGCATATCGCTTATCTTCCGTTTCTTTAAATTTCAGGATTAAAGTGTGGACTTTGTCTAAAGCCCCATAGCAAACCCAGAAATCGCAATCAATGCCGGCTTTTTCGCAAAGCAAGTCATCCTCGTCTGATAATTCTTGAAAATCCATTTCATTACTGGTTTTGCCTAACAGGGAATCAAGGGCTTTTTTTGTATCCTTGTTTTTCTGCAACATCTCAACAAATTTAAAAATCGCCAAGGTTCTTTGGAAGATATTTTCTTCCTCGGAAAAATCTTTGGCTAGTTTGGCCATTTTAATTTTTAAATCTTTGAGGGCGGTCATACGTTTGAAATTAAAAATACGTCCGCCCCTTGGGGTACGGGCGCATTACTTTGTAAAATATATTAAGTTGTTATTTTTTTAAATCCCTAATAACTTTTACAACAACACCTCTAACTTCAACTTCTTTGCGATATATGGTAGCAAAAGCCGGATTAGCCGGTTGCAATCTTATTCGCCCTTTTTCCTTGTAATATCTTTTTAACGTGGCCTCGTTGTCGTCGATGATCGCCACGGCGGTATCGCCGTCATCAGCCCACTCTTGTTTTTTAACTATGAGAAAATCACCGTCAAATATGCCGTCGCCAATCATAGAGTTGCCCTTGGCTTTAAGGGCATAGAGTTCACCCTCCTGAAAACGGCGGTCTTTGGCGATTTCAATGGTCGTATCCGGTATTTCCAGAGCTTCAATCGGTTGTCCGCAAGTTATGGTGCCGACAAGGGGCACTTCAAACATGTTAGCCGTCTTATTTTTAACTAATTCAATACTGCGGGACACACCCTTGACTCGTTTTAATAGTCCGGCTTTAATTAACCGGCTAATATAGCCGTGAATCGTGGATATAGTATTTAGTTTAACCTTATCTCTTATTTCGGACAGAGAAGGGGCATAGCCGTATTTAGCAATATATCCGGCAATATAGTCGTATATTTGTTTTTGCTTTTTAGTCATTGAGGCCACAATAATTTTGTTATTTCTTTATCAAAATTTTATCTTTTCTTGATGTTAATATTATACACGAAACAAATGCGAAAGGCAAGGGGGGGGTAATTTATTGTATTGTTTTTTAAATATAATTCTGTTATATTAATAATGATAAACATGCGATATGATTAAATATAAATTTATGAAAAATGTGAGTAGCAATAAAAATATTAAGCCTTCTTCGTTATTTTCTGATAATATTTTAAAATATAAAGTGAAAACCAAAAAATATGGCAATGTTAATTATGTAAATCTTGATAATGCGGCCACAACCCCGCCATTATCTTTTGTTGAAAATGGTATAAAAGATTATCTCATTAGTTATGGATCTGTTCATAGAGGTGCTGGCACAAAATCAAAAATATCAACTGATATTTACGAAAATAGTCGTGAAATTATAAAAAAGTTTGTTGGTGCTCCTAAAGATGATTATGTTTTATTTACTGGTAATACTACCGGAGCTATGAATGTGGTTTCTTATTTTTTCTCTTTTTTAAAAGGCAAAATGATGGTTTCCGATGTAGAGCATAGCTCTTCTTGGCTACCATGGATTAAGGCTGAGGGTGTTAAAGCTTTAGGAGAAAAGCAATACGACTTAAAAGATATGAATAGTGTTAATGATAAAATTCAATCTTTTGGCAGGAAACAGGTCTTACGTTATGATGTTAATGAGAATTTTGAATTTAATTTACCAGCCATAGAGAGACGACTTAAGAATAATAAGATTAAAGCTTTAGTTGTAACAGCCTCTTCGAACATTACTGGGTATTGTCCTGATATAAAAAAAATTGGAACACTAGCTCATAAATATGGAGCATTTTTTATTGTTGATGCCTGTCAATTCTTGCAACATCATAAAATAAACATGAAGTCTATGGGGATCGATTTTTTGGCTGCATCTGGACATAAATTTTATGCACCTTATGGCGGTGGATTTTTGATAGGTCCAAAAAACTTTTTTGATCAATTTTTGCCGAATGAAATAGGTGGTGGAAATTTACCATACATAACAGAAGCTGGAGAATTTTTACGTTATAAAAATCAGTTAGCTCATGATCCTGGTACGCCAAATGCCGTTGGCGCCGTGGCTATGTCTTTGGCTTTACAAAAATTAAGCGATATTGGTCTTGATAATATAAAAAAGTATGAACATGGATTGACACAAAAATTATTTGATTACATGAAAAAAAATTCTAAGATAGAGTTGTTTGTCAGTCAAAAACATTTAAACACAGTAATCCCTTTTAGAATAAAAGACATGGATCCTATAGAAACCGCGGAAAAATTAAATAATAATTATGGGATTGGAACCAGGGCTGGTAGTTTTTGTGTTTACCATGTGGTAAGAAAATTACTTAATATAAAAGATGAATCTAAAATAATTTTTTCAGTTAAATCTGGTAAAACTGATAAAATTCCAGCTCTTGTTAGAGCTTCAATAGCTCTTTGTAACACTGAAGCTGATATCAACAGAATGATTGATGCCCTTAAAGATTTAACTGCAAAATAATTAGAATATTAATTTTAATAAATTTATGAAATTTGATGAAAACAACCCATTATATTCCAAGGGAGAAGAAAAAAAGGTAGACAATACTAATGTTACTTATGATAAATTAAATTACAATCATTATACTAAAGAACAGTATGATCGGGATATTGTTAATGCTATTCCATATCATCGAGAATTACATCAAAAAATATTAGATGATTTATTTGAGAAATATAAACCAAAGGAAATTCGCGATGTTCTAGATTTAGGAGTTGGCACTGGTATTACAACGCAGATGATAAAAGATAGGTTTCCTAATTTCAAATTTGATGTTGTTGATTTTTCAGAAAATATGTTGGATCATACACGAAAAAAATTAGGTACAGAAAACGTTAATTATATTTTAGGAGATTATTCAAAGATTGATTTTAATAAGAAATATGACGTTATTGTTTCAGTAATCGGAATGCATCATCAGAATAATGATGGGAAAAAATTTATGTTTAAGAGGATTTATGATTTATTAAATGTTGATGGGGAATTTATTTTTGGTGATTTAGTTACTTATAAAAATGCAGATGAGGCCGCTTTAAACCAAGAAAAACATTTTGAACATCTAAAAAATAATGCAGCCGATGAACAAACTTATAAAGAATGGGAATACCATCATAAGGTTTTAAACGATTTGGCTCCGATTGAAGACCAGGAAAAATGGCTGCTAGAGGCTGGTTTTAAGACGGTTGAGAGAAAATTGTTAGAAGTGAATACGGCTTTAATAATTTGTAAAAAATAATTTTAATATCACTTAGTCGAATGATATTTATAATTATTTAAAATTTAATTAATTTTAAAAAATATGAAACAAAAAAAATTTATTATTTTAGCAATAGTGATAATTATCATCGTTGCATTTATTGGGTTTAGTTTTAAAAAAACTAACAAAAATTATTCAAATGAGCCAATTAAAATTGTGGCACTCTTTCCTTTAACTGGAGGTTTAGCTTCTTATGGCGAACCAGCTCAGAAGATGGCTCAAATCGCAGTTAAAGATATTAATGATGCTGGTGGTATCAATAATCGAAAATTAGAAATTGATTATCAAGATCATAAATGTGATCCAAAAGAAGCTACTTCTATTTTTCAGCAGGCCTTAGATGTTAATAAGGTAAAGATTTTTACATCGGTTGCTTGCAGCGGAACCGTGTCAGCCGTTTCTCCTTTAATGAAAAATGACAATGCTTTACTTTTAGGAACAATAATTACTGCTAATAAATTAAGTGGAATTTCTCCTTATGTTTTTAGAAATTGGGCATCAGATAAAAATGAAGCAAAATTATTTGCAGATGAAATTAAGAAAAGAGGATATAAAAAAATTGGTGTAATCTATGAAGAAACAGATTATGCTAAAGGATTGAAATTATCATTAGAAGAGTTTCTTAAAGATTCAGGCATAGAAATTGTTAGTGAATCATTCGTTTCCGGATCAACTGACGTTAGAACACAATTATCTAAAATTAAACAAGCCAAAGTTGAAATGTTGTTTATAAGCCCACAAACGGTTACTAGCGGTGATATAGTTCTTAAACAAATTAAAGAATTAGGTTTGAACAAGACCGCACTTTTTGTTAATGATAACATAATTAAAGCCAAAGATCTTGTTTCGAAGTACGCTGACGTTTTAGAAGGAGCTATTGGTGGAGATTATATTATGAAAAGAGATGAAAAAACAGATAAAATTTTAGCTAAATATAGAGAAGCATACGGAGTTGATTGCCCGCAAACTAATATTTGTTCTGGTGTTTATGATGCAATAAATTTATTAGCTGACGCTATAAAAAGCAAGGGATATGATGTTGCTGGTGTTAAATCTTACTTAGAAAGCGTTGATTATGCTGGTATCAGTGGACAAATTAGTTTTGATGAAAAACACGACAGAAAAAATGCTGATTATTCTTTATTTTTAATAAAGAATGGAAAAGCAGAATTATATAATCAATAAATCAAAATAAATTTTTGTTTGATAATGTTTGATAAATGGATATTATACCTCAAATTATAATTAACAGTTTGGTTGCTGGGGCTATTTATGCTTTAATATCTTTGGGTTTTAATTTGATTTATGGTGCTACTAAATTTTTTAATTTAGCACATGGTATTGTTGTAGTTATTGGAGGATATTCGATTTTATGTTTCGTTAAATTTTTGGGATTAAATATTTACTTGGGTGTGGTTATTAGTGTCATTATTTCCGGTATTTTAGGATATTGTCTGGACAGATTTGTTTACTTACCTCTTAAAAGAAAAAAGGCTTCTAATATGGTTTTATTAGTTGCTTCATTGGGAATTTTTACCGCACTTCAGGGTATAATTTCAATTATTTTTTCTAGTCAATTTCAAAGTTTATCAGAAAATTCAGAACAAGTTGTTTTTAGTTTTTTTAACGGTTTTATTACCGAAACTCAAATAATTATTTTAATATCACTTGTTCTTATCGGTTTAGGTCTTATTTTATTGTTACATAAAACTCAATTCGGCCGAGAAGTAAGGGCTATAAATGACGATGAAGAAGTAGCGAAGATAATTGGTATTCACACAAATAAAATTATTGGCCGAGTCTTTTTTATAGGCTCGGCCATTGCTGGTTATGCCGGTATTTTAGTTGGTTACGATACTGGCCTTGAGCCTACCATGGGGTTGAGTTTGTTATTAAAGGGGGTAATTGCTTCGATAATCGGTGGCGTAGGTAGTATTTACGGAGGAATTTTAGGTGCATTTCTCTTGGGTTTTGTTGAGAATTTCGGTATTTTAAAAATATCTGGTGGCTGGAAGGACGCTATTGCTTTTGGTTTATTAATTATATTTTTGATTTTTCGTCCACGCGGTATTATAAATAAATAATTATGGAATATTTGATTCATTTAGGTATTTTATTTGCTATATATTCTATTCTTGGGTTAAGTTTAAATTTAGTTGTTGGTTTTACTGGTCTTTTATCTATTTCTCATGCTGCTTTTTATGGAATTGGAGCTTATACAACGGCTATTATTTTAACTAAGACGGGACTTGGTTTTTTTACGTCTCTAATTTTAGGTATAATTATTGTTTTAATTATTAGTTTTCTAATTGGTTTAGTCCTTTCCAAATTTAAAGGTGATTATTACGCTCTTGGTTCTATAGGTTTTAATGTTATTGTTTTATCAGTTCTTTTGAATTGGCAAGATTTAACGGCTGGTCCGCTTGGTATAGCTGGCGTTTCTAGACCAGAGATACTTGGTATTGATTTTTCTAATAAATTTTATTTTTTAATTTTAATTTTAATTTTTTTATTAATTTTTTATTTAATCTCTTTATTCATAACCAAATCTCCTTTTGGAAAAATTCTCAAGGCGATAAGAGAGGATGATGGAGCAATCCAAATTTTTGGATATAATATTTTGTATTTTAAATTAGTTATTTTTATTGTTTCAGCAGTAATGGCCGCAATTGCTGGCTCCTTTTTTGCTTCTTTTGTTACTTTTATTGAGCCATCAAGTTTTGCCGTGTCTGAATCGATTTTTATTCTGGTTGTTTCTATTTTGGGCGGTTTAGCTAGTTTACGAGGATCAATTTTGGGCGCTTTATTTTTAGTTTTATTGCCAGAAATACTCAGACTAATAGGTTTCCCAGTAGATATTGCTGGTCAAATGAGGCAAGTAATTTATGGTATCATCTTAATTTTATTAATGTTGTATAGGCCACAGGGATTAATAGGCGAATATAAAATATGAAAGTTTTAGAAATAAAAAAATTAACAAAGAGATTTGATGGAGTTTTTGCTGTTAATGATCTTTCTTTAGAAATAGAAAAAGGTTCTGTCGTTGGTATTATTGGGCCAAATGGTTCAGGTAAAACAACCCTTGTTAATTTATTGAGCGGAATAGTTCCTATTGATAAGGGGAAAGTGACTGTTAACAATTCAAAGAATTTTACTAAAATAAAACCTTGTCAAATTTATTCTCATGGTATTACTAGAACTTTCCAGCATGTTCGACTTTTTGAGCAAATGTCCGTTTTAGATAATATTCTAGTGGTTTTAACTGAGCGAAATATTTTTGGATCTCTATTCGTGAAATATGGTGATCACTGTCACAAATATTCGAAAAAAATATTGGAAAGAGTTAATCTTTGGGATAAAAAAGATAAACTAGTTTGTAATCTTTCATATGGCCAAAGAAAACTTTTAGAAATTGCCAGAGCTTTAGCAACTAAATCAAAGATATATTTTTTTGATGAACCATTTGCCGGTATTTTTCCTGAGATGAGAAAAATTGTTGCTAGTATTATTAAAGAATTAAAATTAGAAAAAAAGACAATAATTTTAATTGAACACGACATGGTTTTAATTAGAGAACTTTGTGATTATCTTTTTGTCCTTGATGAGGGAAAATTATTAGCTCACGGTAAGCCAGATGTTGTGTTGAAAAGAAAAAATGTCGTGAAAGCATATTTAGGAGAATAATTATGGAAAAAGAAAATATATTACAACTTAAAAATATTTCAGTGAATTATAGCGGAATAAAAGTACTTGATAATGTTAATATCTTTCTTAATAATGGAGAGATTATAGCTTTAATGGGTCCAAATGGAGCTGGAAAATCTACAGTTTTAAAAGCTATTTTTGGTTTAACACCAATTAGTGATGGTGAAATTTTTTTATATCATAAAAAAACTTTGCCGATTTATCATCAAATAGTTAGAATGGGAGTTGCTTTTGTGCCCCAAGGAAGAAGAGTATTTAGTCAGATGACTATTAAAGAAAATCTTGAAATAGGTGGTTTTATTTTGAAGGATAAAGAAAAATTAAAAAATAAAATGTCCGATATTCTTGATTTTTTTCCAGTATTAAAACAAAAAATAAATTTAAAAGCAAGTGTATTATCGGGTGGGCAGCAACAAATGCTAGCTTTGGCTAGGGGATTAATGACTGATCCAAAAATTTTACTTTTAGATGAGCCAACTCTTGGCTTGTCACCAAAGGTGGTTAAAGATGTTTTTGCTAAAATCAAGGAGATAAATTCGGAGTATAAAATATCTGTTATAATTGTAGAGCATAATATTAAACCAGTTCTTGATATTGTTCACAGGGCCTATGTTTTAAATAATGGTAAGGTGATTTATAGTGATTATTCTGATGTAATTTTAAAGAGCGATATATTAGAGAAAGTTTTTATGGGTATTTCTAAATAATTATTTAACTTTCTTAATCTTTTTAACATAAACCCAGCCGGCATGTGTTGAAATTGCATTCCTAACATTATTAACTAAGCCGTGCATGATAGGAGTTAAAGAGGCGAGAGCCTCTTTTTCTGTTTTTCTAGATCAACGTTGCGTCTAAGTGATTATAAGTTAAAAAAACAATTTTGGTTGATTAAAAATTGATTTAATCTTCATATAAAATTTAACCCGGCTGTGCTATAATAGAAACATGAATAAATTTAGCAACAAACAAATAAGTCTCAAAGATGAGATTGTGATTTATAAGGCCAAAGGGGGTGCGCCGGATTTAATGGTTAAAATGGACAAAGAGACGATTTGGTTGACATTGGATCAAATTGCAAGTCTTTTTGCTGTTGATAAATCTGGCATTTCCAGGCATATTTCTAATATATTTAAGAGCGGCGAATTGTCACCCATGGCAACTGTTGCAAAAAATGCAACAGTTCAAAGGGAGGGAAAAAGAGAGGTTATGCGTCAAATTGAATACTATAATCTTGATGTTGTTATTTCGGTTGGTTATCGTATTAACTCTAAGTATGCCACCCAATTTAGAATTTGGGCCACCAATATTCTAAAAAGCCATATTATTAAGGGTTATACGATTAATGAAAAAAGATTAAAAGAAAACAAGGATTTAAAGTTGAGCGAGCTAGAAAAAACCGTTAATTTTCTACGGCGGATTATTAATAATCGCCAATTAAAATCGATTGAGGTTCGAGGATTGTTAAAAGTCATTACTGATTATGCTAATTCCTGGATAATTTTACAAAAATATGATGAACGCAAATTAGAGATTGTCAAGCGGGGCAAGGTCATTAATAGTTTAGATTATAGTTTTTCTAAAGACGAAATTTTTGAGCTAAAAAATAAATTGATTAAAGAAAAACAGGCAACTGATATTTTTGGTCAAGAACGGGAAGGCGCCTTAGAAGGTATTATTAAAAATTTAGAGCAAACTTTTGCTGGTAAAAATTTGTATCCAACCGCCGCGGAACGCGCCGCTCATCTTTTGTATTTTGTTATTAAAGATCATCCGTTTGTCGATGGCAATAAGCGAATTGGATCCTTCTTGTTTATTTTGTTTTTAGTTACAAACAATTATCTTTATAATAAGAAGGGCGAGAAAAAAATTAATGATAGCGCCTTAGCTTCTCTGGCTCTATTGATTGCCAAAAGCGATCCCAAGGAGAAGGATATTATGGTGGCCTTGATAACTAATTTGTTAACCAATTAATATGATTATTAAAAAATCAGAAAGGATAAAAAAACAAATTTCCGCCGATGGTTTCGTGTATGAATATCACGACGCCAACAAAGATTTGGGAATGGCTGTCTCCTAGTTAAACGGACGGATACCGGATGATGGTAAAATGAAAAATAATGCCGTCCATGAGGTTTATTATGTTCTGTCTGGGACTGCCAAGGTATTTATGGATAATAAGGTATATGAGATTAGTGAAGGGGACGTTCTCCATGTGAATGCCGGACAAGAATATTATGTTGAAGCTAATAACCTGAAGTTAGTGATTCCGACCGCTCCGGCTTTTTATCTGGAGCAATGGGAAAATGTTAAATAATTGCCCAATCATCAGAAATATGAGCAATGAAATTGATCAGTATCTAAAAAGTTTCCCGCTGCCGGTCAGAAAGAAATTAGCGCAGATGAGATCGCTCATCAGAAAAGACGCTCACTTGGCGACTGAAGCTATGAAGTATGGCATGCCCACGTTTATATTGAATGGCAATTTAGTGCATTTTGCCGCCCTCAAGAATCATCTGGGATTTTTTCCGACTCCAAGGGCGATTTTAAAGTATCAGAAAGAACTGACCGCCTATCATTGGTCTAAAGGTGGAGTTCAATTCCCTTTGGAGCAGCCCTTGCCGGAAAAGTTGATCAGCCGGATAGTAAAGTTCAGAGTCAAGGAAAACCTGAAGAAAGTGCCAAAGCAGCAATAGTCCAAACCCCCGGTTTTATCGGGGGTTTTTGTTTATCTGGTGATATTTTGCTATAATATAAGCATCATAAATAACTAATAATATATGTCTCAGGAGCTAAAATGCCCGGCCGGTTTAAGCGCCGCCGAAGTTCAATCGCACCTTAAACAATACGGCTTGAATGAAGTTGCTAAAAAGAAAAAGGTCAGCATGTTTTTGATATTTTTGAGTAAATTTTTGAATCCTATTTTGCTGTTGATGATCATTATTTCCACCGTTTCTTTGTTTATGGGACAAAAGGCCAGCGCTATTATCATGCTCTCCATGGTCTTTATTTCTATTATCCTGGACTTCATGAATTCCTACAAATCGCAGCGAGCGGTAGAAAAATTGGTAGACAGGGTAGCTCTGTCGGTGGTGGTCGTTCGTGACGGCTGTGAGCAGAAAATTGATATCAAGCAGATTGTTCCTGGGGATATTGTGTTGCTTTCCGCCGGTAATATCGTGCCGGCCGACTGTCGCATTATTGACAGTGATGATTTGTATATTAGCCAAGCTTCATTGACCGGTGAATCTATCCCGATTGCTAAGAGCGCCAAATTGGATGGTGACGACAAAACAATCACTACCGACAAAACCAATCTGGTTTTTATGGGCACTAGCGTGGTCAGCGGTTTTGGTACCGTGGAAGTTTTGCAAACCGGGATTAATACTGAGTTCGGCAAGATTGCCAGAGATTTGAATAAAGAAGATCCTAAAACTGATTTTGAAAAAAGTATTTCTAAATTCAGTTATTTTGTCATGAAGGTCATATTCTTCATGGTCAGTTTTGTCTTTATAGTTTTTCTTTTAAAGAATTTTCATAATATCAGTCGCGGCATTCTTCTGGAAACCATCGCTTTCGCCCTGGCTATTACCATTGGCGTCACTCCCGATATGTTGCCGGCAATTATGACTCTTTGTTTGTCCAAGGGTTCTCGAGCCATGGCGAAAAAAGATGTTGTCGTCAAACATTTATCATCAATCGAAAATTTTGGCAGTATGGACATTCTTTGTACCGACAAAACCGGCACCCTGACTCAGGACAAGATTACCTTGGTCAAATACATCGATTATCTGGGACAAGAGAATTGTCGGATTATTGAACTGGCCCATCTTTCCAGTTACTTCCATACTGGAGTCGCTAATCCACTGGACCAGGCAGTTAATGATTTCCGGGAAATTGACATCTCTGCCTATCAAAAAATTGATGAAATCCCCTATGATTTTGAGCGTAAACGCAGCTCCATGGTGGTCGCTTCCGGCAAGAAGCGAATATTGATAACCAAGGGGGCGCCGGAGGAAATCATCAAGATTTGTAACCGCTTTGAATTAAACGGCAAATTAGTAACTGAGGGCAATCCGTTACAGCAGATTAACAAACAGTTTCAAACTCTGAGTCAAGACGGTTTTCGGGTTTTGGCCGTCGCTTACAAGGAAGTGTCCGGCAACGCCAAAGTTGTCGATTATGACAAGTCGGTTGAGCAGGACATGATCTTTTTGGGTTTTCTGGCTTTTTTTGATCCGCCTAAGGAGGACGTTATCGTCACTATTGAAGGGTTGAAACAGCTGGGAATTGAGGTCAAAATTTTGACCGGAGACAATGACTTGTTGACTCAGAAAATTTGTCGAGAAATCAAGATGGAGGTCAAGGGAACTTTAACCGGAGCGGAAATCAGTCAGATGGGTGATTTGGATTTGGCTCAACGCGTGCTCCAGACTACCATCTTCGCTCGGATTAATCCGGAGCAGAAAGAGAGAATTATTGTTATTCTTAAAAAATTGGGCAAGTCAGTCGGTTACATGGGGGATGGCATTAATGATGCGACTGCCCTCAAGGTGGCCGACATTGGTATTTCGGTTAACAACGCTACTGATATCGCCAAAGAGACGGCCGGAATTATTTTGATGCAAAAGAGTCTGGAGTCCTTGAAGGAGGGTGTGATCGAAGGTCGTAAAACTTTCCATAATACTACCAAGTATGTGCTGATGGGGCTCTCTTCCAATTTTGGCAATATGTTCTCAATGATGGGTGCCTCCATTTTTTTACCCTTCTTGCCGATGTTACCGGCTCAAGTTTTGTATAATAATTTTTTGTATGACATCGGACAGTTGACCTTACCGACCGACAAAGTCGATAGTGATGATTTGCTTAAGCCGACTCATTGGGATCTGAAGTTTATCCGCAGTTATATGATTGTTTTTGGTTGGATGAGTTCCATTTTTGACTTCCTGACCTTCTGGCTACTCTATTATGTCTACCATCTTTCTCATGGAGCCTTCCAAAATGGTTGGTTGATTGAGTCTATTGCTACCCAAACTTTTGTGATTTACGTCATTCGTACCAAGAAAATTCCATTTTTGCAAAGTCGTCCCAGCAAGGCTCTGTTTATCACTACTTTCTTGGCAGTGGTCGTCGCCTGGACAACACAGTATACGCCGCTGGGGAGAATGTTGGGTCTTAGACCCCTGCCTCTAAATATCATGTTGATTATTGTCAGTTACGTGGTTATCTACTTATTCTTGGTGGAAATCGTCAAACACCTCTTCTATGGTTGCTATCGCCGCAAGAATAAAAAAAAGGCCATTAAATAATTATATTAGATATGATTAACAAAAAATTAGTCGGGTTATTTTTATCAATCTGTTGTTTGTTGTTTTTTGCCAGTCCCGTCGCGGCACGAGAGAATGTTGACGATTGGTACATCAAGGATTTTCAAACGAAGATTGATGTCAACAAGGACTCCGGTTTGGATATTACCGAAAAGATTCTGGCGGACTGCGGTACGGCGAGCGGCAAGCATGGTATTTTCCGAGTTCTACCAAAAAAATATCAGACTCTGGCCGGTGATTTTATTTTACCTTTGGAGTTAATCAGCATCAAAGATGCCAGTGGCCAAGACTTACCTTATTCCGTAATCAACGATTCGGGCACTGTCACCTACCAAATCGGTTCGGCCGACAAAGAGGTCCAGGGAGAAAATTTTTATGAAATCAAATATCATTACAAAAATGCTCTCAGAACCGAGCGGGCTGACTTTGATGAATTCTACTGGAACGTTTTAGGTAGTTTCTGGGATTTGGAGATTGACAGTTTCTCGGCTCAAATTAATTTCCCTCAGGAGATTAATCAGAATAATACCGAGCTCAATTATTATTCCGGTTATTCGGATAGCTCTGACAGTTCGCACAGCGCTTCTGATTTTGAAACCCATCGGTGGCTTAGTCCTAATGTGCTAGAGGTCAGTAGTTTACGCACGGCTATGCCGGGAGAGGGAATTACTGTTTCGGCTACTTTCCCCAAAAATATCGTTACGCCCTACCAACTGACCTTTGAAGATCGCTATGGCCTAACTCTGGCCCAGCTGGTTTATAATCTGACTTTGTTGTTAGCCTTAATTTTGGTGGTCTTTATCATCTGTTTTCGTCTCTGGAAGAAATATGGTCGCGACCCGCGTTTGAATCGAACTATCGTGCCGGAGTTTGAAATTCCGGAAGATCTAAGTCCTTTGGAAATGGGCGGTATCATGAGAAAAGGTGGCTTCCGCAATAGTTTTATTACCGCGACCGTTATTCATTTGGCGGCTCAGGGATATCTGAAGATTGAAAGCGTGGTAGAAAAAATTGCTATTTTTACCATTAATGATTTCAAGCTAATCAGAACCGAAAAAAAAGTTTTGAGCACCTTATATCCGGTTGATTTCCTGGTTCTGGAAAACCTATTTGGTGGCCAACCGGAGGTCAAGCTATCTGACTTGAAGCAAAAGTTCTATCAGTATCTGCCTAATATTTCTAAAAAACTGTTAGAGAACTTAGCCACCCGCCAACTGGTCGACAAGAAAGGCTATAGTTATCGGATGGGGATGATTATTGCCGGACCGATTATGATGTTTTTGGGGTTCCAGTTAGTTTGGGTTTTTCCTTGGATGTTTAGCGGAATTATAGTTGCCGGTTTAA
>Ga0172371_10007051_pt1 | contig 16121 bp, 12 predicted proteins | sample Lak12m_FD_114543 | JGI IMG/M metagenome (GOLD analysis project Ga0172371, IMG submission 114543) | Freshwater microbial communities from Kabuno Bay, South-Kivu, Congo - kab_022012_12m | ecosystem: Environmental > Aquatic > Freshwater > Lake | place: Democratic Republic of the Congo: South-Kivu...
ACGACCACCGACGCCGGCCCGCGGCGCAGCGCCAGATAGTATGCCACTGTCGCGATCCCGGCCAGAACACCGGCCACGATCGGCAGGGCCGCCGGCTTCATCTCCCCGCGGGTTCGTGCGGTCAGCGAGTAAGCGACTATCGGCAGAAAACCCGCGAGCGTCGTCCAGAACGCGACATTGTGGTCCGACGACGTCTTGGTTGCGATCTTGCTCAGGAAACTCCAGAAGCCCCAGGCGACGAGGGCGACCAGGCAGAGAAGTCGGTAGTCCATGGCGAATGCTAGGCAGGCCCGTGCCGAAGTCAACGACAGCGCGGGCAGACGAAATCAGATGTCCGACGCCGCGAGCCCGCCCCTGGCTGCCGCTGCGTGCTTGCTGCTAGCGCTGAACTACTAACCGCGCGGTGGCATGCTGTCCCGCCACATCGCAGCGGACGAAGTAGGCGCCAACCGGCATTGACCAGAGGTCAAGCCGGAATGACGAAGTCCGAAGTCCGGATTCCGAATGAACCAGACAGCCGGACGCATCATATACGCGCAGCGCCACTGGCTTGGAGCTTGAGGCTTGTAGCTTGAGGCCGACCGTCGTCGTTCCGCGACACGGATTCGGCTCGCAGGTAACAGCGAAGCCCCGCGTCGGTGTCGAATTCGTCCTCGGCTCTGCCGCGCCGACGCTGCCCAGCGAATCGGTCTTGATGAGCCAGACGTCGTAGCCACCGGCCCCAGAGGAGGCGGTGTAGCCTGCCATCACGTAGCCGCCATCCCTGGTCCGCTGGACCGAGTAGGCGACATCATTTGAATCTCCCCCGAAGGTCTGGGTCCAGAGCAGGTCACCGTCGGCATCGGTTTTGACGAGATAGACGTCATCACCGCCCGCACCAAAGGACGCGGACGCGCCAGCTACTACGTAAGCATCATCGCCGACCTGCAGTGTCGATGCACCGACGTCCGCTCCGGTGCCGCCGTAGGCGCCACACCACTCTTGGTTGCCGTTCGAGTCGGTTCTGACGAGATAGACGTCGTTCGCGCCCGCGCCGAACGACCGCGTGGAGCCGCCAACAAGGTAGCCGCCCTCTGCCGTCTGCCGAACATCCTTCGCCACCTCGACGGAGTCACCGCCGAAGGTCCTCGTCCACAAAGTATCGCCATGCGAATTGGTCTTGAGGAACCAGACGTCGCCTAAGCCCGTGCTGACCGGCGTCTTCTCGCCGGCAACCACATAGCCGCCGTCCGCCGTCTGGCGGACCGAGTTGCCGGCCTCGTAGTTAAAGGCACTGCCGAAGGTCCTTGTCCACATCGTGTCGCCGTTGGCTCTTGTCTTGATGAGATAAACGTCGGCAGCGCCCGCGCCGAAGGATGAGCTGAAGCCGACGATGACGTAGCCGCTGTCCGCGGTCTGTTGGACCGAGGTGCCCGTCTCGATACCGGTGCCGCCGAAGGTCCGAGTCCAGATTGTGTCACCGCTGGCGTCGGTCTTGACTAGATAGACATCAACCGAGCCCGCGCCGAAAGATTGTGTCGAGCCGACGATGACAAACCCGCCGTCCACGGTCTGCTGAACACAATTCCCGCCGTCCCACATCGCGCCGCCGAAGGTCCGGGTCCAGAGCGTCTCGCCGCGCGCGTTGGTCCTGACCAGATAGACGTCATCCGAGCCTGCGCCAAATGAGCTGGTGAACCCGGTGATAACGTAGCCGCTGTCGGTACACTGCTGGACCGCGCTACCGATATCGTCGCCCGTGCCGCCGTACGTGCGCTGGAAAGTGACCTGGGCGGCAATGACTGTGGGCATGAGAATTCCGGCCACTGCGACCATGGCCAAGACCGATGCGGACCTGTCACGGAACATGAGTGCCTCCTGTTTGGAGAACCGCCGAACGTCGCCGAAATTCTAACCTCGGGTTGATTCTTGTCAATTCTCTGCCCGGCAGCGCCGGCCAAAAGGGGACGCTGCCCACATTTCGTCGCTTCATGTCTAAGTCGAACAAACATAGGGCGTTAGGGTTCAGAATCAGCGGCCGACGACGGATCGGGATTCGCCTTGGGAACCGTTCCCGGGACGGTTCCCAAGGTGGTTCGGAAAGGGACTCGGACAGACTTTTGGATGGTCGTCTGAAGGTTGACTGCCGGCTTGGCTATCACGGAGGTTCTCAAAGAGAACTCCCGCGTGAATTCGACCGCGATTCGCAGTGCCGCGTTGGCCGCGAAATGCGCCGCGACCTGGACTGACGCCCGTAGGGCCATGTGTCCGATGACTATGGCGGAGACTCGGACCCCGGTTCTCATCAGGGTATGCTGAAGGATTCGGGTGATCTTCTTGACATCGAGAGGGCAATTGCTATTCTCCCGGCCGGGGCACGGTGGAAGCGTACTCGCTATAGGCTCGGTCACTTGTTAGATTGCAGCCAGACTCGCGACCATCCGTGACCCCCTTTTCCTTTCGGAGGAGGCGAAGTCAGATGCTAGAGGCGAGATGTCAGAAGCTGGAACCGCCCCGGACAGCAGCCGCCCGATGACTCAAGTCAAAAGCCAAAGGGCAAAAGCCAAAACTCAACACTGCAGTGTGCCTGATGGTTCACCACGCCACGTTTGACGTTTCTGCGCAGGGGTTCTGCGACGTGATTGACTTAACGCCCCAGGTCACCGCCACCGTCGTGAAATCCGGTATCAAGAATGGAGTCGTTTGCATCGCGAACCCGGGCTCCACCGCCGGTATCACGACCATCGAGTTTGAGCCGGGCGCCGTCGCGGACCTGAAGGTGGCGATGGAGAAACTCGCGCCCGAGAGCGCGCGCTACCGCCACAACGACACCTGGGGCGACGGCAACGGCTTTGCCCATCTGCGCAGCGCTTTGGTCGGGGCTTCGCAATCGTTCCCGGTAAGGGACGGTGCCATCGCGCTCGGCACGTGGCAGCAGATAGTCCTGCTCGACTTCGACAATCGGGCGCGACGCCGCAAGCTGGTCGTGACCGTCGTCGGCGAATGAGCGAGACGAGAATCCCACCACAAAGACACAAAGGCACAAACAGGCCCTGACAAAGCAGAACCCGGAAACCGTTTGCCGGAGTGCGGCTTGGCGATGTCCGAATCAACGTTGTGCGGTGGACGAACGGTGTTGACAAACAGCCGAGAACGGCCTAGGTTTTAGGTATGAAACGACTGCTCCCAATGCTATTGGTGCTTCTTTCGGGGGCTTGCACCGAGAAGGTAAAAGTGACGGTCACGGCTGGGTCCTGGGACAGTGCCGATAACCAGTGGGTGGTGTACGGACTGGATACGGTCCGGGCCACGTGCTACCCGTTTGGCAGTGTCACCTTTCTTGAGGCGATAGTGGACAGCGCGGTCATCGGGGTGGATACGTTTCCGTCCTATGAGTCGGACTTCAAGTGGGACGTGAGCGGGCTTTCCGAAGGGAGCATCCATTGGCTGCGGGCCCGCGCGATTTCCGGCAGCCACGAATACCTGTCGCCCGAGGTATCGGTCAAAGTCGGATTCGGTACCCGCCTCGTCGTCGACGGGCTGTACAAGGCGCTTGAACTTTATCGGCCGGACGGCACCATTGAGGCCTCCTTCAAGCCGGAGCCGAGCGCCTACCCGTTGTGTCCGCGGCTGCGGCCCGGCTGCCATTCCGTGGTCTTCCTGGCCGACCACAAGCTCTACAGCGTCCCTCTCCCGTCCGGCCAGACCTTCCTGCTCGCCGAGGTCCCAAACGGTATCTACAGTTGCGATGCTTCGCCGGTGTCCGACGTGGTCGCGTTCGAGGGCTACCCGGCCGCAAACGCGCACCTGTTCACGGTCGACGGCTCCGGCAATAAAGTCCAACTCACCCACGACAGCGACTACGTCATCATTGATTCGAGCCGGTTCACCTGCATCGAGAACTCATCCCCGGTCTTCTGTCCGGACGGGACCAGGCTGGTATGTTTTCGCAGGAGCCAGTGCCTCGTTCCGGGCGACCCGCACGAAAACGAAATAAGGGAGGACGTGTTCGTAATGAACAGCAACGGCACGAACCCCGTGAACCTGACCGCGGGCATCGGCGACGCCTACTTCTCCGGTTTCACCTGGACTTTTGACGGGAAGTGGGTGCTGTTTCGCGCCGGAACCGCTCCCGAGCCTGACGGCATGTTCGCCGCCAACCTGAACGGACACATCATCAGCGGCTTGCCCATCGGAGCCGTGGCAATTGCTTCCTCGCCCGTCGATTCCTCCCTGGTCTACGTCAGCGTCGATAAATATCGCCGGCTGTACTCAATGAAGCTGGCCTGGACCAGCGAAACTCTCTATGCTGCCGGGGCCGGAATCCTGGTGGGCGGGGAGGATGCGGCTTCTCGGAGTTATGTTGACTGGGTTAAGTACGAAAGAGAATAAAAAAAGAGAGTCACGAGCAGCTCAGTGTCGCGGCAATGTTTTGACCGAGCCGGTTTATGATACCGAACTGTCGTGCTCTCAAGTATATTAGACACATGAAGGCCCCAAAAGGTTCGCTCACATTTTCTACTTCCGCGGGCTGGAATATAGGATTATAGTTAAGTTCCTATAATGCAAGAGGTTGCCGACCTGGCGGTCGTCGGTGGTGGGGCTTCCGGCCTGATTTGCGCCGTAACGGCCTGCCGGGCCGGCCTCAAGGTGATTATCCTGGAACGGGGTGAGCGATGCGGGAAAAAACTCGCCGTGACCGGCGGGGGCAAGGGCAACTTCACTCACGCCGAATCGCCCAGAGCAATGTCCGGCCGCTTCGACTGTGATGCCAGGCTCATCATGCCGCTGCTCCGTAAGTTCCCATATCAGCGTATCATACAGCTCTTCTCGGGCCTTGGAATCGACGCCCGAATCGACGACGATGGCTGCGTCTGGCCAAGGAGCACCGACGCGGCCGGGATCAGGGACGCGCTTCTGCGGGAGCTGGTGGCGGCCGGAGGAAGGCTGAATACGGGATGCCGGGTGACCGGACTCGAACCAGGTTGGCGAATTCATGCCGGCGACGGTGTACTGGCCGCGCGAAACGTCTGCGTTGCGACCGGCGGAGCGAGTTACCCTCGGACCGGCTCGACCGGAGACGGGCTGGCGCTCTGCCGGGGCCTCGGCCTCAAGACGGTCGAATGGTTTCCGGCCCTGGCCTCGCTCCGAACGAGAGACGACCTGAGCGATTTGGCCGGAGTCACGCAGCCGCGAGTCGAGATGATGCTGCTCGTAGCCGGAGACGAGCCCCGAACCGCGGCCGGCCACTTCATCTTCGCCCACGCGCACGTGTCGGGTTCGAGCGTGCTGAACCTGTGCGGCTATGCGGCGCGAGGCCTTGCCGAGCACCGGCAGGTGGCCCTGAAAGTCAACTGGGTACCGGACCGGAGCGCATCCGACCTCTCAAACGACTTCGCCGCCGGGCGGGCCACTCACCCGAAGAAGCAGCTTGCGACATTTCTCGGCGCTTTGGTCGCCCGCCGACTGGCGGTGAAGTTGTGCGCCATGGCCGGTGTTCCGGCCGAACGGATTCTAACCGAACTGAGCCGGGCGGAGCAGGAACGCATCGTCCACCAGCTCTGCTCGACCGAATTCGCGATTGTCGGCACCGAGCCGATGGAGCGCGCGACCGTAACCGGCGGCGGCGTAAGCCTTGATGAAGTGGACATGAACACGATGCAGGCGCGGCGCTTCCCGGGGCTCTACTTTGCCGGAGAGGTACTGGATGTCTGGGCCGAGACCGGCGGCTACAACCTGCACTTTGCCTGGGCCACCGGCATCCGTGCTGCGGAATCGGTCGCGGCGAATCCCGGACACTGACCGGAAAGCGGGGACAGCCCCTCGGAGCGCGAGGACGCGCGGTACAGTCCCCGTTTTCGCTATCTGAGAACGACCAGCTTCGCGCTGTACGTATCCCTGCCGTCGAGTGTCAGCCTGACAACGTAGACTCCGGCAGCAGGTGGCGCGAAGGAGAAACGATACTCACCCGGGCCAAACCGGCCATCGGCCAGGTTCACGACCGCTCGGCCGGCCTGGTCAAAGACCGCCAACTCAGCTCTGCCGGTACCGGCCAGGCCGAAGCTGATGGCCCCGCTGCGGCCAATGGTCTGGGCCGCGCGGAGCGGCCGGGACAGCACCGCAAACGGCGGCTCCGCCACCGCCACGCCGTTGCGAGTCCTGACCTGCATCGAATCCAGCGTAGCATTGCCGTAGACGTCGCTCGCCCGAACGTAAACCCAGTAGGTCGTGTCGCCGACGAGCCCGCTGTTCCACTCGCCGGTAGTATCAGTGGCCTCGATGACCGAGTCGCCGTCAGTGTTGGTCACGATGTAGTAGTAGTCGCGGTTGTCGTAGTCACCCCGGGACCTGCAGGTATTGTCCGCCTTATAGACGACGTTGACGAGCGACCCGTCGAGCGTATTCGAGAACTGCACACCGATTGTCCGGGGGACAACAACCAGCCCGTCCTCCCTCTTGATTGAGTAGTCAATCTCATATGGAGCCAGCTTGTCCCAGGTCGAGTTCCCGGTTGTCACACCCGTCTTATCGAACACTTTGGCGATGATGTCTACCTCACCGACGATGCTGTCGTAGCGCACGTAGCTGTTGTTCCGGTTGTTCCGACAGAAGGCGAACTTCTGGTTGGTGCGGGCATTCTCAAACACCGGCGCCTCCTGGTCGGTGTTTGGCTGGATGATGGTCAACGGATTCTGGACGAACCACCAAGTCGGGTTGGGGAACCGCTGCCACGTTGCGCCGGTATCGGAGACCCGGGCGAAGTGGCAATGGTCGAAGCTCGCCAGTATCGGCCACGTAACCAGGTAACCGATGGAGTCGCCTTCCTGGACTTCGTCGCCGACATTGCGGTGCCAGCGGGTGGAATCGATGTGTGCATACAGCCAGCCTTCGGCCCGGCCGGTGAAGTCGGAGTTCGTGTCGCAGATGGCGAGCCGGTAGTGAAGCTCTTCCTGAATCGTGCCCCAGGCTTTGACCCACCCGTGCCGGACCGCCGTCACCCGACGGCCGTGAACGTCCGGGGTAATGACGTCGATGCCATTGTGAAAATACGGGTCGCCGCCATAGTCCTGGTAGTTGCCCCAGTTGTTGCCGAGCGGGTGGACCGAATCGAGCGGCACGAGCGGCCAGTTCGTCGCAAGCGCCCGCGACCCAAGCACTACCACCAGGAACACGAACGCACGAGCAGCTCTCAAGCTGGTTTTCATCTCACAGATTGGCAGACAAGAATTCTAGGCAGGCGCCGCACCGGTGTCAAATCGCCTACAGCCCGCGCAGGTACTCGGGCTTGAAGCGGTGGTTCCGAATCGCCTCAGTCAGCTCGGCGACCAACCGTTCCTTGTCCTTCGGCAGGCGACCCTCTAGCGGCACGTAGTTGGAGGCGTGGTTCGAGCGAAACACCGTTGCCTTTACGTCAGACCGTTCCAGAAAGAGCCTGAGCTCGGCCGCGAACTCGGCCGGCTCGGGGAGTTCGAACTCGCCGTCCTCAAGCTGACGGGCCAGCGGCGTGCCGGGGACAACGGTCACGGTCAGGGCGGACAGGTAGTTCGGGTTCATCTGCGATACGGCCCTGGCGGACTCAACTGCGTTCTCCCGCCAGCGCCTGCGCCCGCCGAGCCCGAGCAGGAAGATAACCGACGATTTCATGCCCGCCGACATGCCGTGCCGCACACCAGCAACCATCTCCGCGGCAGTGGCTCCCTTATCGATATCTCGGAGTATCGTATCGGAGCCGGATTCAAGCCCGAGATAGAATATCGACAGCCGGTGGGCCACGAGTTCCCGCAGTTCCGCGACCGGCTTGGAGAGAAGGTCCCGGGCGTTGGCATAGACACCCACCCGCTGCAGGTCGGGGAACGCCTCCTCCAGCCTGGCAAGAATCCGGAGCAGGTGCGGATTCGGCAGGATGAGCGCGTTTCCGTCGCACAGAAAGACCCGCCTGACGTCCGGGCCATAGTAATCATGCGCCGCCTCGATATCTTCAAGCACCTCCTCGACCGCGCGCACGCGGAACTGCTTGTCGCGGTACATTGCACAGAACGTACAGCGGTTGTGCGAACAGCCGATCGTCGCCTGCAAGAGCAGCGAATCGGCCTCAGATGGCGGGCGGAAGATATTCCCGACGTAGCGCATGCGTGAAGAGGATTGTACACCGAGGGAGCCGACCGGTCTAGCAAGGGACGACCCGGGCTGTGGATTAGGGGCTAGGGATTAGGGGTCAGGTTCCGCAATTCTGAATTCTGGACTCTGGACTCTGACTTCTCCGCTATCCCTACATCCGTGTTTATCCGTGTTCATCTGTTGTTACTCGTGTTCCGGGTCCCTGCAGCCGCTTGACTGGGACGCCCGCAGGACTAAGATGGACGCGGTGCTCGAACCTGGTGCTGACTTCTCCGCGCGCGTTCTGGCCCTCGGACCGGAGGCGGTCGACGGCCTGGAGGTCGAACGTCTCCGCCGCATCCTCGCGGCCAAGGAGCCCGCGTCGTCACTGCTTTCGCTCTCAAACGACGAGCTGCTGGAGCGGCTGGGCGTGCTTATCCAGACCGAAGGGACCGGGGAATCGCCATGCAGGCAACTGACCGTAGCCGGGCTGCTGCTCGTCGGCCGGGAGGACGTGCTCCGGCAGCAACTACCCGGGCATGAGGCCATCTACCTGCACATGAAGAGCGACACCGAGTACGACAAACGGGTCGACTCGGCCCGACCGCTGCTCGCGATACTCGAGCAGTTCACCCAGGCGCTCGAACCCTACAACCGCATCTACACCCTCAAGCAGGGCCTCTTCCATTTCGAGATACCCGATTTCCCCGAGGAAGTGCTGCGCGAGGCCCTGCTGAACGCATTTGTTCACCGCGACTACAGCGCGGCCGGCCCGATCTACCTGCGCCACTTCCCGGACCGGCTCGAGATCTCGAATCCCGGCGGGTTCTTCGGTGATGTCAATCCGGAAAACATCCTCGGCCACGAGCCCGTGTCGCGTAACCGGCTGCTCGCCGAAAGCCTGCAGAAGACGAGGATGGTCGAGCGCGCCGGCATGGGCGTCAAGCGGATGTTCCACATCCTGCTCTCCTACGGCAAAGAGCCGCCGAGCTACGAGTCGAGGCCGGACTTCGTCCGGCTGACCCTGCGCAGCGGCCGGGTCGAAGCCGTGCCGGGCAACCGCGAGGAATCCGGAATCGACGAGAACTTCGCCCGGTTCGTGGTGACCCGCCATCAGGAAGGTCGCGAACTCAGCCTGTACGACCTGCTGATTTTCTCATTCCTCAAACGCAACCGCGAAATCGACCTGTCCGAAGCGGAGCGGATCCTCCAGCGCGGAGAAAACGAGGCGCGCGAGACGCTGAGCTCGATGGTCCTGCGCGGGCTGCTCGAACCCTTCGGCCAGAAGAAGGGCCGGGTCTACCGCCTGTCCAAAGCGGTCTACAACCAGCTCAAAAAGAGCGTCAGCTACTCGCTCTTCCGCCGGGCCGAAGCCGCGTTCGCCGAAACCGCAATCATCGGCTACATCGAGGAACTGCCCGGCCCCGAAGACCGGCGGTTCATCACCAACGAAATCGTTCGCACGCTGCTCCGCGTCAGCCCGGCCCAGGCCGGGTATCTGCTCTCCAGCCTGGTAAAAAAGAAGCGGCTGGTCCTGCGCGGCTGGGGCCGGGCGGCGCGCTACTACAAGTCAAGCCAGCTCTCGGCCTTCTAGCGCCGGAACGGCCCGGTGCGGAAGCTGCCCTCCGGGGAGGGCAGCAGGTTTATGGGACAGGAACCGCTACTTGATTGTGGCCGAGGTGAGCTCCGAGCTATAGACCGTCCGGTTGCCGACCAGGGTGGTGTCGTAGTACATCTTGACCAAACCCGTACCCGGGGCATACCATTCGTAGATGTTGCCGATAACCGTGGCCCGCCTGACCTTCCACGCGCCCTTGTAGGTCCCGGCCGCAACCGTAACGTCCTCCTGCCCAACGACGGTCGAAGTACCCGAAGAAACACTCGTCCACGTCTGCCCCACCGCCGGGGTTAATCTCATCGTTGGCGACCCAACCGTGTCGTTCTGGTCCGCGTACGTGACAACCGTATCTCCGACCTCAGCCACGTAGGCGTAAGTTGTCGACGCAGCGGTCGTGTCCTGCTGCCTGAAGTAGCTTGTCAGGTCGTTCTCGATCTTGATGACTTCCCGGCCGTTGATGAGCGTGACCTTTCCCAAAGCAGTGGTGGCCTGGATCTCGGTCTCCACCGTGTCGAGGGAGGCAGTCGTAGTTCCGCGCAGCAGGGTGACTGACCTGTTCCACACGCTCCCGACCGTGATCGGGTACACCGAACCGGTTGGGGAAGTGCAGCCTGTGCTTAGGAAGGCAAGTGCCGCGATTGCGGCAAATGCGAGCATTCTCATTGTCACGAGGGGCTCCTTTCAGTCGTCAGGCCGGGCAGAGCTATCGCTACTTGATCTCGGCCGACGTAAGCTCGGTGGTAAACTCCGATTGGTAGCCGGTACCGGTCGCGACTCCATAGGTCTTCACCAGCCCGGTTCCCCTCGCGAACCACTCATAGGCATCGATGGAGAAGAGGCCGAAATTGTAGCTCAGCTTCACCTTCCACGCGCCCTTGTAGGTCCCGGCCGGGACCGTGACGTTCTCCTGGCCGACGACCATCGCGGTGCCGGGGCCGGCCGACCAGGTCTGCCCGACCTTCGGGTTCGACATCATGTAGACTGTGCCGGCGGTGTCGTCCAGGTTCGCGTACTGGAAAATCGTGTCGCCCACTTCGGCAACATAAGCATAGTCGGTCGTCGTGGTGGTCGAGTCACCGTCGCGGTAGTGGGTCGTTGCGTCGTTCCTGAACCGCACCACCTCCCGGCCGCTTGAAAGATTGGCCTTGTCCACGGCGGTGGTCGTCTGCGTTCCGGTCGACACCGTGTCGAGCGACGCCGCCGCGGTCCCGGACAGCGTCACCTCATCCATGTTCCAGACACTGCCGAGCGTCATCGGATAGATGGGGCCGGCGGAAGAATCGCAGCCCGCACCCAGCAGGGCAACGGCCACGACTACTGCAAGGAATAGTATTCGTGTCACAGCTCTAGGGCTCCTTTCGCGAGCCAGTCTAGCCGCCCCGGCACCGGAGTCAAGGGGCTGGGATTACCGCGAATCCGATGTTGAACCACAGAGCACACAGAGATTTGGAGGGTACCGGTCCGGAGTGACGACTTCGCCCAACCCTGTGCTCTCTTCCGCCTCTGTGGTTAATCCTATGTCGGCTCTGGGGGATTAGGGGCCGCAACTCTGAACCCTCCGGTTTCTGCTACATCCGTGTCCGTCCGTGGTTTCCCACTCCGGTCCGCAGCTCTGAATTCTGGTCTCTGCATTCTGAACTCTGACCTCTCCGGCCTCCGCTACATCCGTGTCCATCCGTGGTTTCCCACCCCGTCCGCAACTCTGAATTCTAGTCTCTGCATTCTGGACTCTGACCTCTCCGCTCTCCGCTACATCCGTGTCCGTCCGTGGTTTCCCACTCCGGTCCGCAGCTCTGAATTCTGGTCTCTGCATTCTGAACTCTGACCTCTCCGGCCTCCGCTACATCATCTTCCCTTGACATCCTGCCGCGCCCGGCTGTAACATTACTATGGTGCGCGGCGGGCGATACGCCCGCTGCCCCCTTTTACTTTCGAGCTCCATGGAGGATTATGCGGAAAACCGTGCTGCTCTCTTTTGCGGCCGGACTATCTCTTGTCCTGGCCGCTGAATTCCTCGGGCTGGTGCCCAACTCGGCACCGGAAGTTCTGGCCGGCGGCTACGCCGTCGTCGGCGTGACCGGAAACGGCGTGCTGGTCAAAGGCGACGACTCAAGCGACGGCGCCTTCGCGTCGCTGGGCGGTCGCTTCCTCGCCGAGAACCCCGGCGCCCACCGCTACTACACCGTACACCTGTTTGCCGCTGCTTCGCGCGCCGACCTTGCCGCGGTCTCGCGCATCCTCGACTTCGACGGCGAAGAGTACCTGGTTGAAGTAGAACCCGAGGCGGTCGAGCGCTTCATCGCCGTTCCGGCGATGCGCGGCCGCATCAACCTCGGCGGCTGGGTGATGGACCGGCCGGCGCCCGGGCTCCCGCCGGTTCTTTCCGACCCGGCCATCGAGCAAATCGTGGCGCGTGTCTCCCCCGACTCGGTGCTCGCCTTCGTCCACCACCTGCAGGACCATGGCAACCGCTACTCAACCAGTGACTCCTGCAAAGCCGCGGCCCAGTGGATTGCCGCGGAATTCCGGCAGTACGGCTGCGACACGGTCATTCTCCAGGACCACACCACCAACCACGCGCCCAACGTCATCGGCGTCCGCTACGGCACGCTCGGTGAGCGCGGGACCTACGCGCTCATCGACGGCCACTTCGATGCCGTCTCCGTTTCGCCCGGCGCGGATGACAACGCCTCGGGCACGGTGTCGGCAATCGAGGCCTGCCGGGTGACCCAAGGGTTCCAGTTCCAGCACGACCTCCGGTTCATCGCCTTCTCCGGCGAAGAGCAGGGGCTGTACGGCAGCACCTACTACGCCGGCCAGGCCCACGGCCAGGGCGACACGATTCTCGGCGTCCTGAACTTCGACATGATCGCCTACGCGGACACCGACTCCGAGGACCTGAACATCATCGGGAAGATTGCCGCCCCGTCCTGCGAGCCATTCTGCGACTGGTTCATCGCCGTCGCCGACACCTACACGACCCTGCCCTGTCACAAAGACATGGTCGGGGACATGCAGAGCTCGGACCAGGGCCCGTTCTGGAACAACGGCTACGTCGGCTTCTGCGGCATCGAAGACTACTGGCCGACGAACCCCTACTACCATACCGCGGGCGACTCCATCGGCGCCGGGTACAACGACAACGACTTCTGCACCAACGTCATCCGGGCCGGTGTAGCGGCGCTCGCAACGCTCGGCGAGCCGGTCGGCTCAGGTATACGTTCGGACAGCCCGCTCTCCGGCCGACTCACTGGCGCGCCCCGACTCGCGCTTGGAAAGAATCCCGCAGTCGGGAACGTCCGTGTCTATTACTCCCTGCCGCAGGCAACCAATGTCGAACTCGCGGTCTACAACCGAACCGGCCAGATGCTGGCGACGCTTGCCTCAGCGACAAAAGCCGCCGGCACCTACGCAGCAACCTGGGACACGCGCACCGTCCCCTCCGGCATCTATTTCCTTCGGCTGACGACGCCCGAATCGCACCAATCCGCCAAGGCCATAGTCAGCCGCTAGGCCGAGCCAAGAAAGCGGGCGGGCGTAACAGCCCGCCCGCCACTTCTTCTTTAAAGCCCCCCTTCCCTAATCCCCAGCCCCTGACCCCTGGCCCTCAGCCCCCAACCCCTAGCCCCTGGCCCCCAACTCTGCCTTCTCTGTGGCCTCTGTGGTTGCCTCAACATCGGTTTTGTGGCAGGCCCCTGAATCCGGTATTGAACCGCTGAGCACACTGAGACTGCGGAGGTCCGGGCCGGACGTCTGGCCGCATCATCTCTGCCTTCTCTGTGGCCTCTGTGGTTGCCTCAACGTCGGTTTTGGGTCAGGCGCGAACGCTTGACTTGCAGCGGGCCTGGGAATAGACTCAATTGTGATAGTTCCGGGCCGCTCGCAAGACGGCGAGCCGGCCCGTCCGCACTTTCAATAAGGAGATGAGATGTCGCTGCGATTGACTATTCTGATTGGCTGCTGCCTCCTCGCCGGTGCGGCGTTTGCCCGCACCGGGCTCCACCCGCTCGGGTACACGCCCGAGAACCTGGACCTGCTCGCGCCCGAACACCAGGCGAAAAGCATCCCGGTTGCACCCGGGGCCGCGCCCTTCGCCCTGCTCCCGACGGTCGACCTGACAAGCGAGATGCCGCCGGTCGGTAACCAGGGCGGGCAGGGCTCCTGCGCGTCGTGGTCCATAACCTACTACCACCGCACCCAGCTCGAATACCACGAACGCCACTGGGACCTCTCCGACCCTCATCACCAGTTCAGCCCGGCCTTCGTCTACAACCAGGTCAACGGCGGCGGCGACAACGGCTCCGGCTTCGACAACAACATGCCCTGCATCTGCGAAGAGGGCGCGGCAAACCTGGTCGACTGCCCCTACAACGACGGCGACCCGGTAAGCTGGCCGTCGGAATCGGCCTACTCCCACGCCATCCCGTTCCGCACCAAAACCTGGGCCTGGTTCCACACCTACGACACGACCGGCATCAACATGATTAAACAGTTGCTCGCCAACGGCAGCACCTCCTCTCTCTCCATCGGCGTCTGGGGCAACTTCGACAACATCGCCGCGCACAACTACATGTACTGCTCGGCCGACCGCGAAGGCTCAAACCGCGGCGGCCACCTGATAACCTTTGTCGGCTACAACGACACCCTGACAACGGTCGACGGCAAGGGCGCGTTCCGGATGGTGAACTCCTGGGGCGCGGGCTGGGGTCAGGCCGGCTACTTCTGGATGTCCTACGAAGCGGTAATGGATAGCTTCTTAAGCGGCCGCGCGGTCGGCTTCCTCACCGACACCGTCGGCTACGTCCCCAAGCTCGTCGCCCGCGTGCGGATTGACCATCCCACCCGCGACCGGGTCGGACTCCAATTCTCCATCGGCCGGCGCTGGAGCGCGCTCTGGCTCAACGAGTACCACGCCTGGCGCCACGCCCGCACCGACCAGCCCTTCCCGGCCAACAACATGGTCTTCGACCTCACCTTCCACCTCGACGACCAAGGCAACCCGGTCGACGGCGCCTCCTACATCAAAGACGGCCAGACCGACTCCATCTACTTCATCGCCACCGACACCCGGCGCGACAACAAAACCGGCACCATTCAGAGCTCATCGGTCCAATACCTCGACTGGGGCACCATGTTCCTCTCGGCCACCACCCCGCTCGGTATTCCCGACGCCGACGCGGCGCCGGTCGGCCACCGCATCTGGCAGCTCGATAACGACGTCACCGCCGACTGGATCTTCTCCCCCGTCGGCATCGTCGGCCCGGAAACCGCCTATACACCGCGGGTGGAAGTAAGGAACTACAGCAAAACCGCGGCCAACTTCCCGGTGCTCCTCTCAATCAGCTCGGGCTACGCCGACACCGTCCAGGTGACGGGACTTCTACCCACCCAGGCGGAAACGGTCCAGTTCAAACCCTGGACCATCCCCCAGCGCTGCACCGTCGCGGTAAAATGCTCAACCGCCCTCTCAGGCGACGAATACAACGGCAACGACTTCTGGACGAGCGTAAGCTGGGCCCGCTACCACGACGCCGGCCTGGTCGAGATTACGGTCCCGAGCGACACGGTCGACTCCGGCCGGCTCGTCTACCCCCAGGTGCTCATTCACAACAACGGCACCCAGGACGAATACGTCACGGCCACGTTCCGGATTCCGGACGAAGGCTACCTCCGCCAGTCCCGCGTAACGGTGCCGATGAACGAAGACAAATCGGTAACGTTCGCCACCTGGGTACCCAAAAACATCGGCTCCCATGCCGTCCGGTGCAGCCTTACGACGACTGCCGACGCCGAACCGGTAAACGACACCATGGGTGGAACCGTATACATCCAGCCGCTCGGAATAGCGGAAGGAAAGCCGGTTCCGCCTCCCTTCCGGCTCGATGTACCGCGGCCGAGCATCTTCGGCCACAGCGCCGCCATCGCCTACGCCCTGCCCCGAACGGCCGCTGTAACGCTCACGGTATACGACGCCACCGGCGCCCTTGTCCGCGAACTCCTGCACCAAAACGCCGCGGCCGGCGAACACAAGCTCACCTGGGACGGCCGCGACAGCCAGGGCCGACTCGTCCCCGCCGGCGCCTACTACTGCCGGCTACAGTCCGGCCCCGACCTCGCCACCGCGGCCCTGCTCAAACTGTAGCGGTACGACTAGCAGTGAAAGGCCGGCGGGCACGAGCCCGCCGGCCTCCTCCTTCCCGCCTCTCGCCGTTACGGCAGCGGCGCGGCGACGTTGAAGACGTCGGTGCGGATGGCCTGCAGCACGGCCTCGGTCAGGCCGCGGGCCTTCCACTTCGCGATGAGCGTGGCCGCTTCGATGGCCAGCGTTTCACCCGAGACCTCCTTGCGCGAAAGCGCCCAGAGTTCCCGGCCGAAGTTCAGGTAGAACGGGATCTGGATGACCGAGACTCCGGCTCCATCGCAGACC
>Ga0172371_10007052_pt1 | contig 16120 bp, 13 predicted proteins | sample Lak12m_FD_114543 | JGI IMG/M metagenome (GOLD analysis project Ga0172371, IMG submission 114543) | Freshwater microbial communities from Kabuno Bay, South-Kivu, Congo - kab_022012_12m | ecosystem: Environmental > Aquatic > Freshwater > Lake | place: Democratic Republic of the Congo: South-Kivu...
AGCAAGGGCCCTTCGTCAGGCCGAGGAGATTCACGCCACCTACCAGGCCCAACACCTTTATCGCCAGACAGGATGCCCGGTTCACGGCATGTACCCCCTATACAAAGTGCTTTGGCTCCGGCAAAAACACCGGGAGACATACAACAAAGCCCTCAAATTTCTCTCTGCAAAGGAATACGTGTTTCACCAATTGACGGGCCATTTCGTTGTGGACCATTGCCTGGCCGCGGGATCCGGATTCCTCAACATCCATGACTTGCGCTGGAACGATCCTTCTCTGGATCTCGCGGGCATTACAGCGTCCCGGCTCTCGACCCTTTGCGACGCCGGCGAGGTCTTCCGTGTGTCCAACCGGGACCTGGCAAGTCAGATGGGCGTGCCTGTTCATACACCTGTAGTGTTGGGCTCATCCGATGCGGTCAACTCAAGCCTTGGGGCAGGGGGGGTGTTCCCGTGGCGGGCAACGTGCATGATCGGGACGAGTGGAGCCCTCAGGATTCTTTCAGGTCAACCCGTGCTTGATGAAGCCTCTCGAACCTGGTGCTATGCAATTGACCATCAACACTGGCTGGTTGGCGGGGCCATCAACAACGGCGGCATCGCCCTTTCATGGTTGCAGGATCTTTTCCACGGCGCCTTCCCAAACCTGCCTCGGGAGATGCAAATGTCTTTTGATGACCTCACCTCTCTTGCTGGTCGGGCAGGACCAGGGGCCGGCGGGATAATCTGCCTTCCCTTGTTTGCAGGTGAACGCAGCCCGGGCTGGAACTTGCAGGCGAGAGCCACGTTCTTCGGTCTTTCGTTGCATCACAAGATCGAACATCTGGCACGGGCGATTCTGGAAGGCATATCGTTTCGATTCCGCAGCGTATACGACGTGCTTGCCGAGATTGCCGGGGACATGCGTCAGATACGGGCCTCGGGCGGCTTCACCCGTTCGCCTTTCTGGCTGCAGCTCGTCGCCGATGTGCTCAACAGAGAGCTGGTTGTCCCGGCCTGGGGAGAGACTTCGAGCCTTGGTGCAGCACTTTGGGCGATACGGGGTGCCGGCACGCTCTCCTGCCTTGACGACATTGAAAAGCTGATTCCCATTGGAGCAGTATGCAGGCCGGATCCAGGCAACTCCGAGATCTATGAGAGACTCTACGTCCTCTACAAAGATCTGTACACCGCTGTAAGCCCGCTATTCGCCGGCATCATTCCTTTCCAAGAAGACGACAGCCTGCACCGATAGTGCAAAGAGTGGAGAGGCCTTATTGGAGACAAGAGCTCGGAACTTCGGCAGTGTTCCGATGCGGCGATTACGAATCGTTCTCGTTCTCGTTTTCTTCCGGATGCGCTCTTGTGCGTTGAGTTCAACCGGTCAAAAAGAACTTGACAGCGATTGGTGAGTATTATTTACTTACCCTGGTGAGTAAACAAAACTCACCACGCTCGATGCCTTGAGTTCGGTCCTGAGCCCGGAGCTCCGAACGGTCGCCCAATACGGCTTGACACAGACTCCCCTGGCTCAAATTGTTGGCTCGGCCCTGCAAGGTAAGTGAGCCTCAAAGGAGTGAAAGCGGTCAGGCAAATATTCATCGAAGTTTCCGACAGGTTCGCGACCCCGGGAATGCGACTCGCGCCCGAATTGGATTCACTTGCAGCACGCGGCGTGGATTCGAGTCTGATCTACTGGAGGAGCCGTGGAAGAAGCATTCATAGTCAGTGCCGTACGAACGCCGGTAGGCAAGAGAAATGGAAGCCTCGCAGGCTTTCGAGCCGATGAGCTGCTGGGACTGGCCCTGAGAGAAGTGGTGAATCGGGTGGGCGTTGATCCGGCTCACGTGGAGGACGTCGTTGGCGGCACAGTCACTCAAGTGGGTGAGCAGGGATTTACGCTTGCACGAATGGCAGTCCTTGCTGCAGGATTCCCAGATGACACTCCCGGAGTGTCCATAAACAGGCAGTGCGGATCGAGTCTCACTGCAGTCAACTTCTGTGCCGCCCAGATCATAGCCGGTTGGCGGGACTGCGTGATCGCGTGCGGTTGTGAGATCATGAGCAAGTACGCAATTGCCGCGGAGTGGCTGAACCTGACGCTGGCCAACGGTCAACCTGCAGGGATGCCGCTGGGCCCGGCATATCTGAATCGTACCGGCGGCAAGTTCGTGGATCAGGGACAGGCAGCGCAGCTCATAGCGCAGAAGTGGGGAATTTCCAAGGGAGAACTGGACTCTTTTGCACTCCGGAGCCATCAGCGGGCACATCGAGCCCAAGTTGAGGGCCGGTTCGACAGGGAAATAACCCCCGTGACAGTCAAGAGCCCTGACGGAGCGGAGCGCTTGCTCACGCGGGATGAGTCTGTTAGACCTGAAACATCGCTGGAAGCGCTGGCCGGACTGAAGACGGTGTTCGGCACCAAGATCATTACGGCAGGTAATTCAAGCCCCATAACCGATGGTGCATCGGCGATACTGCTCGTGTCGGGTCGCAAGGCAAAGGAGCTTGGACTGAAGCCCCGGGCAAGAATAGTAGCATCCGCTGTCGCCGGAGCAGATCCGGTAATGATGCTGACGGGTCCTATTCCCGCAACGCGGAAGGTCCTGAAGATGGCCGGCTTGAGCTTGGAGGACATCGCCGAGGTGGAGATCAACGAAGCTTTTGCGTCAGTGCCTCTGGCATGGGGGCGTGAATACCAGCCGGACTGGGAGCGGGTCAATCCCAACGGCGGAGCGATCGCTTTGGGACATCCGGTAGGAAATTCCGGGAGTCGTCTCATGGTGACCTGCTTGCATGAATTGGAGAGAACCCGGGGCAGGTACGGCCTCGTCACCCTCTGCACCGGCGGTGGCATGGCGCCGGCAACCGTTATCGAAAGGGTCTGATCAGTCGCTTGCCTGTGGAGAGCGGCGACCAGCGGAAGCCGCTGATATGTTAGGAGTCTTTGGAAAAGGGGTCCGGGGGAAAACTTTTCTGCAGAAAAGTTTTCCCCCGGCGACATTCTTTCTGAAAGAGAGGACCGGCCACATGTTCGATTGGATGCTCAGTGAAGATCAAATTAAGATCAGAGAGGAAGCCCGGGACCTCGTCAGGTGGGTTCCACGCTCGATGATCCTGGACATGGATGCGGAGAAGATTCAGTTCCCGAAGGAGTTCCTTCGCGAAGCAGGGCGGCGCAACCTCTTCGGCTGCCGTTACCCTAGACAGTGGGGCGGCCGCAATATGGATTGGGTCACCACTTGCATGGTTATGGAAGAGGTCGGTACGTTGGGATACATCTTCGCGTGCACGTTTGGCGTGGGTGCGGAACTGGTCTGCGATGCGATCATCCTGCATGGGAGGGACGACCAGAAGGAGAAGTACGTTAAGCCGCTCCTCCGCGGAGAAATGTTTGCCGCTGAGTGTTTGACCGAGCCACGAGGAGGTTCGGATTTTTTCGGCACCACCACCACGGCGGTGGACAAGGGCGACCATTTTCTCGTCAACGGTCAGAAGCGCTTTATCGTGGGCGCTGAAGGGGCCGACTATTTCCTCGTTTACGCCAGGACCGATCCGGACGGCGAACCGCACAAGTCCTTGAGTTGCCTCATCGTGGATCGGGGCGAAGGCGTGGAGACCAAGTATCTTTACGGGCTCTTAGGATGCCGCGGCGGCGGAGCAGGACGGGTGGTCTTCAAGGACGCTGTCGTGCCCAAAGAGAATGTGGTGGGTAGGATCAACGGCGGGTACGCGGTGTTCAACACCATGATGATTCCGGAACGGCTCGGAACCGCGGCCATGACCATAGGGGCGGCAAGACCGGCGCTCGAGATCGCCACTCGGTACTCGACGAAGAGAAAGGCTTTCGGCAAGACCATTAACCAGTTCCAGGGAGTAAGTTTCCAGATATCAGAGGGAGCTATGCTCCTGGACGCGTCCAGGGCGATGGTGTATGCCACGGCCCGGGCAGTGGACAGTGGGGCAACTCCGGAGGTCATCAGGAGGATGGTCTCCGAAACGAAAAAATTTGTTACCGAATCCTGCCAGAAGGTGGTCCATAACGCCATGCAGGTAATGGGGGGGATCGGGTATACCAACGTGTACCCCATAGAGCGGATCTTCAGGGACCTGCGCCTTGCCACCATCTGGACCGGCAGCAATGAGATCATGTCAGCGGTGATCGCCAACGAGTGTTACAGAGAACTCTCACAAGCGGAGGGAGCCAAGACACCACGAGACTTCGAAGCCGACTCGGCGGAAGCATTTGCTGAAGATGAAAAAGTGTACGAGTAGGAGCAACCTCCGGTGAGGCCTTGCCCGCTTGCATAGTCGCGAACGCTGCCTGCCGGTGGGTGCCGACCAAAACATGCCTTTTCGATGAACGGAGTATTAGGAATGAACATTTTGCCTTACACGGAAGAACACCGGATTTTTCGGGACGCAGCGAAAAAGCTCTTTGCCAAGGAAGTGATCCCGTACGTGGAAGAATGGGAAGAAGCTGGAATTGTCCCCAGGTCGGCCTGGAAGAAAATGGGTGAAAACGGCTTCCTCTGCATGCAGGTGCCGGAGGAGTATGGTGGCCTGGCAGCGGACTTCCTGTATTCAGTGATCGTCATGGAGGAATTGGCAAGGACTAACCATTTCGGTTTGTTGTCCGGTCTTCACAGTGACATCGTCGTTCCGTACCTGTTGTCCTACGGATCGGAGGAACTGAAGCACAAGTACCTACCAGGCTGCATTTCAGGGGATATCATAACCGCAGTTGCCATGACTGAGCCAAATGCGGGAAGCGATCTTGCTTCCATGCGTACTACCGCTGTGGAGGATGGCGACCACGTTGTCATCAACGGCCAGAAGACATTCATCAGCAACGGTATAATCTGTGACCTCGTCGTACTTGCCGTAAAGGACCCGTCAGTGGAGAACCCCCACAAGGCAGTGGATTTGTTTCTCGTGGAGGCAGGCACACCGGGGTTCGAGAAAGGCCGGAAACTGAAGAAAATAGGTTGGCACAGCCAGGACACGGCAGAGCTATTCTTCAGCGATTGCCGGGTTCCCAAGTCCAACAGGCTGGGTGAAAAGGGATCCGGATTCCTGATGCTTATGGACAAACTCCAGCAAGAGCGGCTCGTGTGTTCCATCGGCGCACAAGCCCTCGCGGAGCGCATCCTTGAAACGACCATTACGTATTGCAAAGAGCGCAGCGCCTTCGGCAAACCCATCTCCAAGTTCCAGAATACGCAATTCAAAATTGTGGAAATGGCTGCGGAAGTGAAGTTGGGGCGCACATTCCTCGACAAACTGATTGTGGAGCACATGGATGGACAAAACGTAGTCGTGGATGTCTCAATGGCCAAGTTCTGGATCACCGATATGGCCAAACGCGTGATAGATGGTTGCCTCCAACTTCATGGAGGGTACGGTTACTGCGAGGAATACCCGGTTGCACGTGCGTGGCGGGACATCCGTGTGTTCTCGATCTTCGCAGGCACCAATGAAATTATGAAAACCATTGCCGCGAAGTTTATGGGCCTTTAGAGCCGGACCCCAGCGTCCGTTAAGCCGGTCACGGTCCGCGCAGTGAAGCGGAGACCGGCAATATGCCTGAAACCACTCACTATTCCCGATAGAAGGAGGTTTAGCGATGCATCTCGGAGGACTCGTCGCACGGAACAAGCGCACCGTTCCCGACAAGGAAGCTATCATCTTCCAAGACAAACGATACACGTGGGCCGAAGTGGATGACCGGGTCAACACGGTTGCCAAGCCGGGGGTGGTCGGCGAACTGGCCATCAAGGGCGAGACCACCACGAAGGAATGCTATGAGAATCCACAGGCCGCGGTCCTCGATGATGCGTCTGTGGCTCTCGCAAACGAAGTCACACGTGAAGGAGTTCCAATAATACCATGACATTCGCAACCCCGGTGGAAGATCGCTATTTCGAGGATTACGTCCCTGGAACTGTTTACGAGTTCGGCAGTATTGCTGTCGAGGAATCCGAAATGATCGCTTTCGCCGGACGCTTCGATCCGCAGCTCTTTCACACGGATCCGGTGGCGGCAGGAAAATCCGTCTTCGGTGGTCTAATCGCAAGTGGATGGTACACGGCAAGCCTGACAATGCGGCTCTTGGTTGACCATTACATCTCGCACGTCGCTAGTCTGGGCTCACCCGGCGTGGACGAACTGCGTTGGCTCAAGCCCGTGCGGCCGGGGGACACACTTTCGGTCCGTGTAACACTCCTTGAGGCTCAGCGTTCTTCTTCAAAACCTGACCAGGGATTCGTTCGCGGATTAACCGAGGTACTCAACCAGCACAGAGAAGTAGTGATGACCATGAAGTCGGGGGGTTTTATCCGGTGTCGCGATGCGGATGGAGCCGCTGCGATCACGGGAAACCAGGTCTGAGATGGGTCCGAAACCCTGGAATCGTACCGCAGTCAGGTGCCTGGCCGGTTACAGGGCAGATGAAAGGCCCCTCTCGTTTCTCATGGACGAGGGGGAGATCGAGGTTCGCACTATCCTCGAATCCTGGCGAGAACCTGACTACCTCTATTTCAGGATAGAGACAAAGGATGGCCGGGTTTATGATCTCCGGCACCATGAGTATGATGATTCCTGGCACGTGAGAGAATCGCCGCGGCGGTAAGGTATTGAGGAGCACAAGTCAAAGGCGAGGTCAAATCTAAGAACAAGGGGGCTGCGCCATTCCGTGGGATAATACCGGGGTCAATTACTTCCGCCTTGAGACAGTGGCCACCTCAGTACGCCATAAAGTCGCGTGATAAGGAGGTTCGTAAGACTTGGCCTCATGACCCCTTTGGCTATCTGTGTTGCAGCCGGTGGAAACCCTACATCAAGAACAAGTAATAGACTCCCAGGGTAATGGTGTGGAGACGGCAGACCGAGATCCTTCCCAACCGGACGTCATCTGCAGCAAATCGAAGATCACTGAGCGGAATCGTCGGGCAAATCGTCCTTACCGCGGGTGACCATAAGCACCTTGTCTCCGGGGCTGAGGCGATGGCCTGAATGGGGGAGCAGGACCTCGCCTCTTCGGATAACGGCTACCAGGTCCTCCTCAAAGTGCGTGTCGGCGAGAACATCGAGATGGGCCTCCTTTCCCACATGGGGACTGTCAGAATGCAGCTCCATTACGGTCAGGCGCTTTCCATCGGGAAACTCAAGGGGGATCCCGGATTCCAACAGATCAACGAGGCTGACGCAATCGAGACTGGAGCACAACGGGACCTTCCTATCGCGCAGGAGCTTGAGGGCAGTCTCAACCCGGTCGGCATAGTGGGCGGGCGAATCGGCGCTGGTTGGCACCTGAGCTTCATAAAGGCTCTTGTACCTGAGGCGCTGCGACAGGTTCGCTTGTATGGCACAACTCACAGTGAGCGCTATTGCGGCGGGTACGAGGAGCTGGTACCCTCCGGTCATCTCGGCCACCATGAGAGCGGTGGCAAAGGGAACCCTCGCCGCTGCCCCGAAGACTGCGACAATGCCGACGACGACAAACGCAGCAGACGGCTGGCCGAATACTTTTCCGAGGAATCCTCCCAACATGGCCCCGACAAAGAGACACGGAGCAAAGATGCCTCCGGACCCTCCGGACGACACGGTCAGGGCAAATGCTGCGATCTTGGCGAAAATGAGCACCAATAAAAGCGATGCAGCCATCCTACCGTCAATTGCTTCTTGAATCCATCCGTACCCACCTCCCAGAATCTGGGGCAAAGCCAGAGCAATGAGTCCGACGCCCAATCCGCCGATGGCAGGCTTCACATGAGGAGGTACAGGAACACGTTGGAACAGATCACGGACACCATAAAAGACCTCAGGGAGCATGGTAGCCACCAGCCCGGCCGCCCCACCGAGCACCAAGTACCAGGCATGTTCTGAGATTCCCGCGACAACCAGACCGGGGGGAATTTGGAAAAGCGGTTGCCACCCAACGAAAAAAGCGTTGACCACGTACGCAACCAGAGATGCTGCCAGCGCATAGAATAGGGCCGATGATTCATACTCCACGTCCCGGTATAGGACTTCCACGGCAAAGACCGCGCAACCAAGCGGTGATCTAAAAATCGCAGAAAGTCCCGCGGCCATGCCGACCAGAACGAGCAGCCTCTTATCCTCACTGGTTCTTTTGAATAGACCGGCATACAGGGATCCGATCCCTGCCGTGATGAGAGCCGTGGGGCCCTCTCGACCGGCGGCGCCGCCTGACCCAATGGTTATGGCCGACGCGATCATTTTCACAGCGGGGACGCGGTTCCGGATGAAACCACCGGCTTTGTGATAGGCCCTTACCACGCTGTCAGTGCCATGCCCTTCAGCCTCCGGCGCAAGGCTGTAAACCAGGAGTCCCGAAATCAAGCCCCCCAAGGTGGTGGAGATGGGTATCAACCAGAGCCCGTACGTGCCGACGACCTCCCGCAGAACGCCCCCTTCGTCCGGCAAACCCGGCGGGTGATAACCGGCCAATCCCGTGAGAAAAAGAGATTGGGAAATGCCCAACAGGAACGTGAAAACCTGCGCTGACAGGCCTCCGGCCAGCCCCAGCAGGAGCGCATCGAGTAAGAGCCGGCGATTCCTTGCCATGCCGAGTTCCTCCCGGAAAAGTCGCTGGACGCCGTATCTTTTGCGACAAGACTTTACATGGAGTGGGACGTCAGCACAACAAGAGCGTTATTCGGCATACTTCCCATGGCGAAAATCATTACTGTGGGGCAAGTAGACAGTGTCGTATTTGCGTGTCATTGGCGGGAGCCTGCCGGGCAACAGGAGGAGGCTTGAATTCATGACGAATGACATCTTGACGCGCATTGCCGGGGTTCGAGACGTGGTAACAGACCTCACCGACACAAGCTGGTGAGGTTCTCAGCATGGACTGAGGTTAGCACAAGAGCTTGTCGGGAAAACCCAAAGAAGGACTGTCCCCTTTCCCCCGCCGAATTCTTGACATGGGCTGGGGTAAGCGCTAGCTTCAACCTGTGGAAGGGAGAAATCCATGAAAATAAACATTGTATACAAAGAGGAAAAAGGATGGTTTGTGGGACATATCCAGGAATATCCCGACTATGAAAGTCAGGGGAAGACATTGGAGGAATTGAGAGACAATCTAATAGAAATTTATCAAGATATCAGGAATGGCTTGGTACCAGACGCAGAACCTTTTCAGATATTGGAAGTGGCAATTTGAAAAGGGAAGAAGTTCTTAGAGTCATCAAGTCAATGGGGTGTGTCTTTGTGCGTCATGGCGCCAACCACGATTGGTACAGAAATCCGCAGACCGGTAAGAGTCAACCCGTTCCAAGGCACAAAGACGTCGAAGATGGTCTATCGAAAAGAATCATTAAGAGATTGTCCTAGAGGCCTGTCGCTCAACAGGCGTTTGAACGGGTTCCAGCAGCTCCACAGTTGGCATGCCCTCCATATTATCAGTTTGATCGCGAAACGGTATTAATACTCCGAAGACTTACTAACGTGAACCCTTGCCTCAGTCGGTGCCGGCTTACAGCCGCGACCACTCACCCCCGTTCACTGACCGCTTGCCTCATTACGCTGCCGCTCACTCGGTTCTGAGTTGCCGCTTCCTCCAGCCCCGTTTACCGTGAAGACAACCCCAGCCAGGAAGGGAGACCGACCATGATTACCTACCTACCGTCAATTGCCGCATCACGCCGTCTCCTAACAATCGTCCTCGCTGGGGCAATGCCCTTGCGCTGTTGTTCCGCGGGCAACGGCGCTCACTGCGCCTCCTGCACGCCCTATTTCCCCCGTCGTCAAGGGGGGGCATTGAAAGCGAACCCGCATCACACATCAGTTGGAGGAAACCATGCACGCTTTGACGCTTATCTTCGTGGCGCTGTGCGTTTTTGCGCTGGCGTATCGGTTCTATGGGCTCTTCATTGCGCGGAAGGTTCTCGAGCTAAATCCCAACAAGCCGACACCCGCGCACACCCTGCATGATGGTCACGACTATCACGCAACGAACAAATTTGTCCTCTTCGGACACCATTTTGCGGCCATCGCTGCGGCAGGACCGCTGCTGGGGCCGGTGCTAGCGGCCCAGTTCGGGTATCTTCCCGGCGCGATATGGATCATCGTAGGAGCCGTGGTTGCCGGCGCTGTGCATGACATGGTTGTGCTGTTCGCGTCTGTGAGGCACAATGGCCAGAGCCTTTCCGCGATCGCGGAGACTCAGATCGGCAAGGTCGGCGGAACCGTCGCATCCTTCGCGATACTGTTCATCCTCATTCTCACACTTGCAGGACTCTCCATCGCGGTGGTCAATGCGATGTTCGCGAGTCCCTGGGGCACTTTCACCGTTATTGCCACCATTCCCATAGCCCTTCTCATGGGCGTGTACATGCACGTGATCAGGCCGGGTGACGTCAAAGGCGGCAGCATCATCGGCGTGATCTTACTCTTCGGGGCTGTTCTGGTGGGACCGTATGTGGCTCAAAATCCGACTCTCTCGTCATGGCTGACCCTTTCCAAGAAGCAGATTTCGATCATTATTCCGATCTACGGCTTTGTGGCCGCAGCATTGCCGGTGTGGCTACTTCTCTGCCCGAGGGATTACCTTTCCACATATCTCAAGCTCGGAACCATCGGAGCCCTTGTGCTGGGTCTCGTGTGGGTGAACCCGCTATTGACCATGCCATCGGTGAGCGAATACATCGGCGGTGGTGGCCCCATCGTTCCAGGTTCCGTCTTTCCGTTCCTATTCATCACCATTGCCTGCGGAGCACTGTCGGGATTTCATGCAATTATCGGCACGGGAACCACCCCCAAGATGATAGACAATGAAGGCGATATCATCTTTGTCGGGTACGGCGCCATGCTGGTGGAGGGCTTCGTCGCAATCATGGCCCTAATCGCCGCATGTGTGCTGATTCCCGCTGATTACTTTGCCATCAACACTGCACCGGCCGTCTTTGCCAAGCTGGGCCTGAGCCCCGTCAATCTCGCGGAACTCTCTTCTCAGGTGGGTGAGCAACTCCAGGGCCGTCCCGGCGGCGCGGTCTCGCTCGCCGTCGGTATGGCGTACATCTTCTCTTCGATCCCGTTCATGAAAGGCCTCATGGCGTACTGGTACCACTTCGCGATCATGTTCGAGGCCGTGTTCATCCTCACCGCGGTGGATACGGGAACCCGGGTGGGGCGGTATATGCTCCAAGAGATGGTGGGGAAGGTCATCCCCAAGTTCCAGGAAAAGAAGTGGGTGCCGGGTATAGTTCTCACGAGCCTGCTGTTCACTGCGGCCTGGGGTTACCTGGTGTATACGGGTGACATTACGAGCATCTGGCCGCTCTTTGGTATGAGCAATCAGCTCTTGGCAGCGTGCGCCCTCATCGTCGGCACCACCATGATAATTCGAATGGGAAAAGCCAAGTATGCATGGGTAACCGCGGTGCCGGGTATCCTGATGCTTCCGGTGACCATGACTGCCGGATATCTGAATATTGTTGACAACTTCCTTCCTAAGGGACTGTTCCTGCTGACCGTCCTCTCCATCGTGATGATGGGCCTGATGACTATCGTGTTCATTCAGGCTTTCCGGACCTGGTACGAGCTGCTGGCAGGAAGCGAGGAGATCTTGGTGGCTACGCCCGAGTACGCAGTGGTTCCGGTCAGGGAGGACCGATGAAGATTCACAGGTAAACGGACAAAGACTGGGGAACCCGTCTGTATAAGTACGATTCCGGGGGAAAACTCTTCTCCAGAAGAGTCTTCCCCCGGTCCCACTTTCCAAAGGCTCCCAACATATCAGCGGCTTCTGCAGGACGCCGCACCGATGCAGCTGAGATAGGATGCGGTGAACCAAGTGAACCGAATCTGTATAGAAATGAGAGGGAAGTCATCAGCCTTATCGGAACAGAATAGGGCGGAGAACCAGCCCGGCGTCGCGTGGGGCCGCATCCTGCCTCTGCCTCGCACTGACTTACGTACTTCAGAACGAAATGGTATAACTACCATAACGACATAGTGAAGCAGGGAACGGATGCTCAAGCCGGTTCGACGACACCGCACCACTTGAGAATTCGGCTCTCCGATGGCTTCCCGAATCACAGCCAAAGACTTCAATAGACGGTGCCCGAACATATGCCCCTTCTTCTTGACCTCATAAAGACTATGGCCGTTTTTGTGGTGGTGGCGTACCTCTACTCGAAGTCACCCTGGTTCAAGCCGCTCACCACGGACAGATTGCGTCCTCAAGACAAGATCTACCTCTATCTTTTCTTCTCCGCGATTTCGATCATGGGCACCTACCTTGGTCTGCCGGTGCAGGATGCTCTGGCGAACACCCGGGCTATCGGCCCAGTGCTCGCGGGAATCATGGGAGGGCCACTCCTCGGCACGGCCGTGGGATTCACCGGAGGACTTCATCGGTATAGCTTCGGCGGCTTCACGGCGTTCTCCTGCGGGCTCTCGACTATGACCGAGGGCTTCATAGGCGGCCTCGTCCATCTCTACCTCGTGCGCAAGCACCATGAGGACCAGGTTTTTCGTCCTGTCATCACGCTGGTCACGACCATGGTCGCCGAAATGGTCCAGATGTTGATCATTCTCGCGACAGAGCGTCCGTTCACAGACGCTGTGGCACTGGTGCAGGTCATTGCCTTTCCCATGATAGCGACCAGCGCGTGTGGCGCTGCACTATTCATGAGCATCATACGAGACCAGCGGAACATGTACGACCGTGCCGCAGCAGCGTTTTCCACCCGCGCTTTCACGATTGCCGAGCGGACGCTCGGCCTTCTTGCCAAAGGCCTGGACAGCGAGACAACGCCCGAGTTGGCTCGGATCATACAAGAAGATACCGGCGTCGCTGCAGTTGCCATAACAGACCGGGAAAAGGTGTTGGCTTTCGTGGGAGAAGGTTCCGACCATCACCAGATCGGCCATCCCATCTCTTCGCAGCTCACGTGGACGGCTATTGAAGAAAACCGAGTCGTCTTTGCGGATGGCGTGAACAGGATATATACCTGTTCGCTGGACCGAGCGTGTCCGCTGAACTCCGTGCTCGTGGTGCCATTGACGGTGGACAACGACGTGATTGGCACCATCAAGCTCTATGAGTCGCGGAACAAGCGGTTCCTCAATATGAACAGATCCCTTGGGAAAGGCATCGCCGGGCTGCTTTCCAGCCAGCTCATGCTCTCCCGCTACGAAAAGCAGAAGAACCTGCTGGTCATGGCGGAGCTCAAGCTCGTGCAGGCTCAGGTGAATCCGCACTTCCTCTTTAATGCCCTGAACACCATCATCTCTATCCTGCGCACCGATCCCGAGCGAGCCCGCGATTTGCTCATTCACGTGTCGAACTTCTTCCGTATGAACCTCAAGCGGACAAACGGCATTGCCACGCTCAGAGAAGAGCTTGCGCAGGTCGAATCGTACGTCACCATCGAGAAAGCCCGGTTCGAGGATCGCTTAACGGTGAACATGGACTTCGACGAGGACCTCATGGACCTGCGTATCCCCACGTTCACGCTCCAGCCTATCGTGGAGAACGCGATCAAACACGGCATTTCCAACATGCTTGAGCCGGGCGTCGTGAACATCCACGTGTACAGAGCCGACGACACCGCGTGCATCGCTATCGAGGACAATGCAGGCAAACTCTGCGAGAAACCCGACGGAGACGGTCTCGGGATGCAGATCGTGGACAAACGCATCAAGTACCTCATGGGCAGTTCGTTCGGGACGAGCGTTGAGTGTGTTCCCGACGTGATGACCCGAGTCACCATACGCCTTCCTTTGAACGGCTTTGTCAATGATTCGAGCACTCATAGTTGACGACGAAGTGCATGCCAGGGACGAACTGGAAGCACTGCTGGCAGACACCGGAGCCATCGAGATCGTGGGGAAGTGTCCCGACGGATTGGCCGCGCTGAGGGCCATAAAGAGTGAACGCCCCGACGTGATATTTCTCGACATTCAGATGCCGGTGATCAGCGGTTTCGAGGTTCTGAGCATGATTGACGAGGAACTCATGCCTGCGGTCGTGTTTGTCACGGCATATGACGAGTATGCCCTCAAAGCCTTTGAAGAGAACGCTCTGGATTATCTGCTTAAACCGGTGGAATCGGAGAGACTTGCCCGAACCGTCCAGAAGCTCAAGAAAATACTCACCCGCCCACCTCAGACAGCCTATCCGCTGGCCGACATCACGAGAATCCCGTGTATCGCGACCAACCGGATCAAGCTTGTTGCCGTATCGCAGGTTGAGTTTGTACGGTCCGACGTGGCAGGCGTCTACGTCGTCTCTGCGGATGGCGAGTTTTTCACGGAACTGACTCTGAAGGTTCTCGAATCCAGGACGCCACTGGTGCGCTGTCACCGTCAGTTCCTGATAAACATAGACAGAGTGGACTCCATTGTCCTCCACGAGAACCAGGCTGGACATATTCAGATGAAATCGGGTAAGACCGTCCCCGTGAGCAGGCGATACCTCAAGAAGATGAAGGAAGATCTGGGTTTTTAGGAATGAAGAGTTGAAAGTGAAGGGAAAGGAATGGATCTCGTTGTTCACACTATCGGTCGCGTAAGATCGTCCCTAACCGATTTGAGCCAATGCCCCAGCCAAGGCCGAGAAGGGGCGCCCGAAGCCTGGATCGAGATTGATCCCCAGTATGTCGAAGCTCTCGACGGTATGGATGCGGGCATGGAAATCATCATCCTGACTTGGATGCACCTTGCGGATCGTACCATCTTGAAAGTCCATCCTCAGAAGAACTTCAGCAAGCCGCTCAAGGGCGTGTTCGCAACGCGATCGCCCCACCGGCCCAATCCCATCGCTTTACACGAAGTGACGGTCCTCGAAATCGTTGCACGTTCAAGGCTGTTGGTGAAGCCATTGGAAGCTCTTGACGGCACCCCGGTTATTGACATCAAAATTTCCTTGCCTGAGTGAACCCGGCCACGGTTTCATTTCGTCGGTAGAGCTTTGGTCCAGTCCGCGACTCATGTACGGCGTCACGGTAACCATTCACTTATCAGTGCAGCGGACTGCTATTGTGGAGCAGGCTTTCCAGCCTGCCAATCATGAAATGCCAATCATGACGGGCTGGAAAGCCCGTCCCACAATTCGCGGGGTTCCTGCCAAGGGGTGCTCATCCCTCGCGTAAGTGAACGCTTACGCGTCACGGGCAGATTGTGCTTGACGGGGGACCTGCTGCGAGCTACGGTCAGGCACTCACAAAGACGAGCTGTTTCGGGCAGTGTGACGATGGTCTTGACTCTTCAGGGTCTCCGGTGAGGAGACATGGCTACCTTTGCCGGGGGTCGGGGTGGCTGCACGTGATTCCGGTGCCTGCAGGCCCCTAAAGGAGGATAACATAGTGTCACATCAGTTGAAATGGGTCGTGGGAAATGCGGGAATGGTGGCGAGGTGCGCCCTGATGGTGGTGAGCGTATCGGCGCTTCTTTCATCGGTCACTGTCTTTGCCGGAGACATCACCCGAGGATCCGTGACCGGACAGACCGCGGCCAAAGGATACGACCATCCTGGACAGTACCTCCATGTTCAGCCGGTTCAGATCGCCGACAACATGGAGCCCGTTGTGATCCACGCCGAGCAAGACAAGCAAGCACGGCAGAAGCTGGCGGAGCTGGAGAAGCGGTTAGGCAAGAAGCCCAACATTATCATCTTCCTCATGGATGATGTGGGTTGGATGGATCCAGGCTTCAACGGGGGAGGGGAGGCGGTCGGCAATCCCACGCCTAACATGGATAGGCTCGCCCAAAGCGGCCTGATCCTTACCTCGGCGTATTCGACACCGAGCTGCACTCCTACGCGGGCCACGATCCACCTGGGGCAGAATCCCCTGCATCACGGCCTGCTTCGCCCGCCGATGTACGGTGAGGCCGGCGGCTTGGACGGAGCCGTCACTGTGGCCACGGTGCTCCAAAAGCTCGGCTATGTCACCCAGGGCGTGGGCAAGTGGCACATGGGTGAAAACGAGGGCTCGCTGCCGCAGAACGTCGGATACGACGACTTCTACGGCTTCCTGGGCGTTTCGGACATGTACACTGAATGGCGCGACATATACTTCAATCCCGAGATCGCACTGAGCCCTTCTCGCTTTGCCATGATGCAGAAGCTCCCCTTCAACCGTAACAACGTCCACTGCGTCAAGGGGAA
>Ga0172371_10007055_pt1 | contig 16116 bp, 11 predicted proteins | sample Lak12m_FD_114543 | JGI IMG/M metagenome (GOLD analysis project Ga0172371, IMG submission 114543) | Freshwater microbial communities from Kabuno Bay, South-Kivu, Congo - kab_022012_12m | ecosystem: Environmental > Aquatic > Freshwater > Lake | place: Democratic Republic of the Congo: South-Kivu...
AGAATGATGCCGAAGCTTGCGAAGGTCGGCAGTCCGGAGGAGGGGAAGAACTGCGGCACGAAGAGCGCCGCGGCAATGCCCGCCAGCATGCCCCAGAAATAGCCAAAGCCGTTCAGCCGATACCAGTGCCACTTGAGCACATTGGCCGCGGTGTAGCCTCCCCAGAGCCCTTGCACAATCCACTGCGTCATCTGGTTCACAGACTCCGCCATGACACCGAACGCGAAACCGACGGCGAGGATGACGACCTGCGCCAGGTAGCTGACCACGACGTAATGCTTGTTCGAACCGTCCGGCTTCAGGTAACGCTTGTAAAGGTCGTTTACCAGATATGCGCCCCCGGCGTTGACGGTCGCGGAGAAGGTGGACATGAAGGCCGCCAACAGTCCCGCCATCAGGAGGCCCACCAGGCCGACCGGGATGAACTGCTTGATCACGAACGGCAGGACCATCTCGAAGTCAATCTGCCGCACCCCACTCACGACCTTGGTGACATCAGGGTCCAGCGCGGCGAACTTGGGTCCGAGAAACTTGAGCCCCAGGAGGGTAATAGCCGCGATGAGAATCCAGCGCGGCAACAGGCAGGCCGAGACGATGCCACTCATGAAGCTGGCCTCGCGCGGCGTGCGGGCCGCCAGGATCCGCTGCATGTCATAGTTCGGCGCCGGCCCCGCGATACTGACCAGCATGCCCTTGAAGACCATGGCAATGAAGAAACACATGAAGAAGCTGTACCCGTCGGCAGCGATGTTCTGCTGCAGCGCGGGGATCAACTTCGACCAGTCCAGGTCCAGCTTCCAACCGAAGCCGAGGCTCTCCCAGCCGGCAGGAATCAGCGCCGCGACGTCCGCCGCGGAGACCTTGGTCATGGCGATCCAGGCGATGATCACGGCGCACAGGCCCATGATGACGAACTGCGCGATGTCGGTAACGACCACGCCGATCATGCCGCCGAGCAGGACATACACGGCGGTAATGCCCATGACGATGACGGCGTAGGTGTTGGCGGAAAGGCCCCACGGCAGAAAGGTCTTCGAGAACTTGCCCATCCCCTGGAAATCGTAGGCGATGAAGCCCACCACGCTGACGAGGGCAAAGACGACAATGATCACGCGGGAGAGTTCGCCACCGCGCCCCGTGCCAAAGCGCGTGCTGATCCATTCCGCGCCAGTGAGCACCCCGGAGCGCCGCACCCAACTCGCCAGATACACCATCAGGATGACCTGGTTGAACGTGGGCCAGAGCCACGGCAGCCAGGTGCCTTTCAGGCCATAAACGTACAGGTTATACACCAGCCACATCGTGCCGGTGATGTCCCACATCGCCGAGGCGTTCGACACGCCCAGCACCCACCACGGCAAGGCATTGCCCGCCAGGAAGTAGGAGTTCATGTTCTTCGACGCTCGCCGCATGACGGCCACGCCAATGCCGATCATCGCCGCGAAGTAGAGCAGAATGATCGAGATGTCTATCCAGTGCAGTTGCATCAGCGAATACTAAGGCCTTTTCTTCTGAAAGGCATTCTTGAAATAGAGCCCCTGCCGCGTGGGCTTGAAGCTCCAATCCTCAATGAGCGTGGGGCCCCAATGCGGGTCAAAGCACCAAACGGAATAGGAAATGCCCCGCTGGTCGCAATACGAGGTGAAGGCGCCACCATAGGTCTCGTCTCCAATAACGGGGACATGGGCTTTCTTGTCATCTGCCGCGCAGAATCCTATCTCCGTGGCAAAGACCGGGTACTTTTCGGCCACAAAGCCCCAATCCTTGGTCCACTGTGGTTCCCAGGGGGCTTTGCGTTTCATGGGATACGGGTGGGACACGTAGCCGATGCCTTCCGCCTCGATGGGCGCGGTAGCCACTGGCGTGAGGTCGTAGCCATAGTTGAAACCCGCAACGAGGGGAATAGCCGTGCCGCCGTTGGCTCTAATCGCCGCAATGACCTCTTCCATGATCTCCTTCCATTTGGCCCAGGTGCATTCCCCGAGTTTGTCTCCAGTCGCCGGCTCGTTGAACAGCTCGAAAAATGCAACCGTGCTGTCTCCGGCGTAATGCTTCGCCATGATGCGCCAGAATTCCAGCGTTTCCTGCCTGGTCGTATTATACAGTGCGACCGGATAAAGCTCCGAGTAACCGGGCAGAAAGAGCTCGGCGTGCAGGTTCCCGATGCTGTGCCAGTCAATGATGACGTAAAGCCCCAACTCCCTGGCCCAGCCCACGCCCTGGTCGAGCAACTTGAGGTAGGTATCCTTTCCGCGGATACGCCAGGCGGCGGGATGCACGGGAAACCTCACCAGGTTCGCCCCCCACGACTTGGCCGCAGCCAGGTATTCCCTGTTCCACTGGCCATTACGCTCCAGCTTGTCGGGATCGCTGGCGTCCAGCCCCCGAAAGACAATGGCTTTGCCATCAGCGGTAACAAACTGATTGCCCCTAACGCTGACCCGGCTGAGCTGGGCAGAAGAGGCCGTGCACACCAGGCCGGCAAAAAGACAACACAGCAGGATTCTTTTCATGATGATGCACAGTTCCGACCGCAAAAACCAGGGCGTCACCCCGACCACGTCCAGGATTTGGAGGCGCGGTTTCCCGGCCCGGATTGATTTACTGGTCTTGCCACGCGGGGTCAGCATAGCTTCGGCTCGCGCGGGTGTATGTCATCAAAAGACACGACAGGTTACGCCGTCGCACACGCCACTATTGTCTTTACTGGTTCGGCGCGCAGAGGATAGGTATAGAGCATGGCCCACTGCTATGCGAAATGCGCTTGCTCGCTCCTGTTCCTCGTATCGGCCGCAACCTCCAGCCTGGCTCAAGACCAGGCCATCTACACCGATTCCCTCCAAAACGGGTGGCAGGACTGGGGGTGGGCATCTATCAACTACAATAACACCAGCCCGGTTCATTCTGGTTCCAAGTCCGTGGCGGTGACGATTGTCACCAACACTTGGCAGGGGCTCCAGATTTACCACTCCGACCTTAACAGCAGCCCGTTCACCAACATCAGTCTCTGGCTCAACGGTGGTGCCAGCGGCGGTCAGAGGCTCCAGGTCTATGGCCTGCTCCATGTCGGCACTACCCCCAACACCGGCCAAGGCCAGAACGTCTCACTCAGCCCGCTGCCCACCAATGCCTGGCAGCAGTTCTTTGTCCCCTTGTCCGCACTGGGCGTCGCCAATCAAACCAACTTCACTGGCTTCGTCATTCAAGACCGCACCGGCGGACCCCAGCCCACCTTCTTTGTGGATGACATCTACCTGGTCGCCAATTCGGTCCCGCAACCCACGGTGATGTTGACCTCGCCGGCCAACGGTTCCACCTACGCCGCCCCAGCCAGCATTCCCCTGGCCGCCAACGTTGTTTCCAACGGCCACGCGATCACCAAGGTCGAGTTCTACAACGGCGCCAACCTCCTAAGCCAGCACTCCTCCCCGCCCTACAGCTTCACCTGGACTAACGTGACCGTCGGCAGTTACAGCCTCTTTGCGCGCGTTACGGACGATGCCGGCGCCGGCGCGGATTCGACAGCCGTGAACGTGACCGTTACGGGCGCTGCCGCGGCAACCATCAGCGTGGACGCCCAGCTCGATCGGCACCCGATCAGCCCGCTCATCTACGGCGTCGCATTCGCGCCCAACGCAGCCACTGTGGCGGACTTGAATACGCCCTTGCACCGCTCCGGCGGCAACGCCGAGACTCGCTACAACTGGCAGCTCGACGCCCACAACCGCGGCTCGGACTGGTATTTCATCAGCATCGCTGACGGCTCCGGCACCCCCGGCCAGGAGGCGGACGACTTCATTACCACGAGCCGCAACGGCGGCGCGGAGCCGATGCTTACCATTCCCATGATCGGCTGGGCTCCCAAACTCGGCAACAACCGCGCCAAGCTCGCCAGCTATTCCACCAACAAATACGGCCCCCAGACCGCGACCGAGCCGGGCTACCCTTCCATCGGCAATGGCATCAGCGTCACCAATAATACCCCCATCACATGGAACGATCCCACCGACGCCAATTTCCTTACCAACTCCAATTTCCAACTCGCCTGGCTCCGGCACCTGACCAACCGCTGGGGTCTGTCCACCAACGGCGGCGTGCGCTATTACTTCATGGACAACGAGCACACGCTCTGGCATCAGACCCATCGCGATGTCCACCCCAACGGTGCTACCCGCCAGGAAATCCGCGACCAGTTCTTTGACTACGCCGGCAAAGTCAAAGCCGTGGACCCCAACGCCATTGTCCTCGGCCCGGAGGAGTTTGGCTGGTCGGGCTATTTCAATAGCGGCGCCGACCTCCAGTACGGCGACAAGTACGGCTGGGGCTATCTCCCCGACCGCGCCACCAACGGCGCCATGGATTACGTGCCCTGGCTCTTGAGCGAGTTCTACAAACGCCATACCAACACCAACCAGCGCCTGCTGGATTATTTCACCCTGCACCGCTACACCGAGGATAGCGCGGTAGGCGGCGACGACGTTTCAACCGCCACGCAGCTCAAGCGCAACCGCTGGACCCGCTCCTTCTGGGACACAAACTACGTGGATGAAAGCTGGATCGGCTCGCAGATCGAGAACAAGGTGATGCTCATCCCGCGGATGAAGGATTGGGTGGCTACCTATTACCCCGGCACGAAGATCGGCATCACCGAGTACAACTGGGGCGCGGAAAGCCACATCAATGGCGCCACCACCCAGGCCGACATCCTCGGCATTTACGGCCGCGAGGGGCTGGACCTCGCCACCCGCTGGACCACGCCCTCCTCGAGCACGCCCACCTACAAGGCCATGAAGATGTTCCGCAACTACGACGGCAACAAGTCTTGCTTCGGCGATATCAGCGTCAGCGCCACCGGCCCCAACCCGGACAACGTCTCCCCTTATGCCGCCGTGCGCTCCGCCGACGGCACCCTGACTCTCATGGTCATTAACAAGCAACTGACGGCAGCCGCCGTGGCCACCGTGAACCTGGCCAACTTCATTCCTGTCGGCATCGGCCAGGCGTGGCAGCTCACGGCGGCCAACTCCATCACCCGCCTGAGCGACATCAGCTTTTCCGGCGCCACCTTCACCAGCACGGTTCCGGCACAAAGCATCACCCTGTTCGTGCTGCCCGCCGTCCCTCTCGCCGGTCCGCCCACCAGTCCCAGCCCGGGCAATGGAACCACCGGCGTCGCCACCAATTCCAACCTGAGCTGGACAGCAGGCACCAACGCCACCGCACACCAGCTTTACTTCGGAACCAGTTCCAACGCCGTGGCCAATGCGACTACCAACTCGCCCGAGTTCAAGGGCACGCTGGCGACCACCCACTACACCCCGGGTGCGCTGGCTTCCAGCGGTCGATTCTACTGGCGCGTGGATGAGCTGGCGGGAAGCTATGTCACCACCGGGCCGGTCTGGACCTTCGCAACGGGGGTGAATCCGAGCGCCCGGTTCCCGGTGGCTGGCAGCCTAAGCGGAGGCGGCAGCTTCGCGATCACCTTCCCCAGCCAGCTCGGCCAGTCCTACCGGGTCGAGCGAAGTGACAGTGTGAGCCCCGGGTCCTGGTCAGCCGTCGCCGACAATGTGCCGGGCACGGGTTCCGCAATCCTGATCCTGGACAGCGGCTCCGAGCTGCAAATGCAACGGTTCTACCGGGCCCTGATCCTTCTGCCCTGACACGGACACCGGCAATCGCCTTTCGCCCGCGCGCATAGTCAGCGCTGCGCGGGCGAGAGAAGCAAGGCATAGTCTTGCCACCTGAGCGAAACGAGTGTCCAGCATCCAGGCAAAGCCCAGTCGCAGGAGCTGGGGCAGATTCTGGGCCCGACACATTTGCGTCTTCCTCAGAGAATGACCGGAACCAGCTTGCCTGTTACCGACCGCACCCCGGCGCGCCGGCTCCTAAACTGGCCGCGCAAGTCGGCCCCGGCCAAGGGCGGCGACGTTCCGAGGCTTCCTCCGGCCCGCGTTGCCCCGCGCCCCCTCCTGGATCCGGCCGTTCCCGGAGTCGGGCCGGCACCCTTTGCTCGGACAGGCCGTGCGGTAGCCAGTGCCTAGGCACTCGGGGACCCGTCCGGCTGCAGCAACAACGCACTAACCACGGGTTGCGGGCTTCCACTGGTTCCGGGACTGAAGCCCATATCCAGGAAGCCATCCGGCAGCAAGCGGGCGCTCCGAGCGCTCGCGCCGGGGTCGAATGGGTCTGCGGTCTGGGAATACTCCGCTGCCGACGGTTTCAGTAAAAGCGTCAGCCACAGAATCCAAGGCAGGCTTAGTCGTATGCAGCGATCTCGATCCGGTCTAATAAGCATGAACGGGTATGGTAAGTCAGGAGGTCCTTTGTGTGAGGATGAACGAGCCAGCAGCAAGCAAGCAATCGCGTCTCTGCAGTTAGCCTGGCGATTAGTCGCATACGGTCCCGATCTGAATGTGCGAACAGTTCAACGGGGTGGCGGCCCAACCTCTTGCCCTTTCTTGCGCAAGAATTATCCTATTTTCGCGTGACGCTGCCCAGCCCTGCCCACTCATTGGATTTCTTCAGCGATTGCGCGCAAAGAGCTTGCCGGGCAACTGGCGGACCAAGCGCTTCATTTCCAGGCTGAGCAATGCGACGGACACGGCGGAGCTCGGCAGGCCGCTCTTGCGGATCACGTCGTCTATGCTGATTTCCTCTTTGCCGAGGGTGTCGCAGACTTTCTGTTCGTTTTCGCTTAACTCCAGAGCCGGAAGGACGCCGGTCTCGCTGGCGGACGGCGGGCGGTTGCTGGGCGGGAACAGGTATTCGAACTCGCTGAGGATGTCTTCGGCCCCTTCGCAAAGCTTGGCGCCCTTTTTGATGAGGTCGTGGCAGCCCTTGCTGCGCGGCGAATCTATGCGCCCGGGCACGGCGAAAACCTGCCGCCCATATTCGGTGGCGAAGTTGGCGGTGATGAGCGCACCGCTGGTGAGGTTCGCCTCAACCACCACGGTGCCCAGGCTCATGCCGGCCACGATGCGGTTGCGAATGGGGAACGATTGTTTGTCCGCCGGGCGGTTGAAGGGAAACTGGGTGATCAACGCCCCGCTGGCGGCTACTTGCTCGAACAGCTTTGCGTTCTCCGGCGGTGTGACCAAATTGATCCCGGTACCGAGGACTGCAATCGTGCGTCCCTTGCCGCTCAACGCCCCCTGGTGCGCCGCCGTGTCAATGCCGCGCGCCCCGCCGCTGACCACCGTGACCCCGATATAAGCGAGCTGATAAGCCAGCTTCCGGGCGACTTCGATCCCGTAATGAGTGGTCATCCGCGAGCCGACCATGGCAACCGAGTTCTTGTCCTTCACGCTCAGCTCGCCTTTGACGTAGAGCACGATCGGCGGGTCGTAAATCTGGCGCAGGAGTTCCGGATACTCGGGGTCGGCTTGGGTCACCACCCGGCAGCCGTAATCCGCAATGCGCTTGAGCTCCGCGCCCAGATCGGTGGTTCGTTCCCAGCGGGCAATGGCCTCCGCGGTGTCCTCGCCGATGCCGCGGACCTGGAGCAACTGCGGTTTGGACGCGCGCAGGATGGCTGGCGCATCGCCGAAATGTTCGAGCAGTTGCCGCACGCGGACCGGGCCAACGCGCTCGATCAGGTTCAGCGCCACCAAAGCTTCGTGAGGCTCCATGCGTGCGGGATAGCGGGTTCGAAAGCGGCGTGCAAGTGGAAACCCGGCATCCGAACCTAGCTCGTGCGCTGCCGGATTTCCAGGAATCCATGCAGTTGGCGGATGCGGGTGGGATGACGCATCTTGCGCAGGGCCTTGGCCTCGATCTGCCGGATACGCTCGCGGGTGACGGTGAACTGCCGGCCAACCTCCTCCAGCGTGCGCGAGTAACCGTCGCCCAGACCGAAGCGCAGTTCCAACACCTTCTGCTCGCGCTCGGTCAGGCTGGCGAGCACGTCGTTCAACTTGTCTCTCAGCAAACTGAAGCTTGTGACCTCCGCCGGGCTTTCACTGGACTTGTCCTCAATGAAGTCGCCAAAATTGGTTTCCTCGCCTTCGCCGACCGGCGACTGGAGCGAGATGGGTTGTTGCGACATCTTCAGCACGGCGCGGACCCGCGCGACCGGCTGCTCCATCTCGTCAGCGATTTCCTCCGGCGAGGGTTCGCGGCCCAGGTCCTGGAGCAGGCGTTTCTGCGTGCGCATGAGCTTGTTGATTGCGTCAATCATGTGCACCGGGATGCGGATGGTGCGGGCCTGGTCGGCGATACAGCGCGTGATGGCCTGGCGAATCCACCAGGTGGCATAGGTGGAGAACTTATAGCCGCGGCGGTATTCGAATTTCTCCACCGCCTTCATCAGGCCAACGTTACCTTCCTGAATCAGGTCGAGGAAAGAAACGCCGCGATTGGTGTATTTCTTGGCGATGGAAATGACCAGGCGCAGGTTCGCTTCGACCATTTCGGTCTTGGCCCGGGTCGCCTGGGCCGAGAAATGCTTCAATTGCTCGCACGCCTTGAGACAATCCTGCCACGGCAGACGCGCAAAAGTCTCCAGCGCCTGGATCTTGCGATGCTCCGCGTCAATGAGCGCGTGCGACTGCGGGTTCCGCTGTGCTTCCAGCTCTTGAATGGCTTGCATACTCGCCTCGATCCTGTCGCGAACGTTCTCGGCGACCGATGCCATTTCATCAATCACCCGTTGTTTGAAGTAAAACTCGTCGAACGTCTTCTGGAGCTTGGAGTCGAGTCTCCGGAACCGGGCGTAAAGCCGGTCGCGTTTGAGCCCAGCCTTAGTTTGGGCCTGCCACTGGGCGTATTGCTCATCTACCTTCTGATCGGCAACGCGGACCACGCGGATCAGCTTCCGGAGGACCTTGAGATGTTTTTCACGCGTCTCGACCTTCTTGTCGAGCACCACGCGGTCGAATCGTTCCTTGGGGGGCAGCGACACGAGCTTCTCGGCCAGAGCAATGTGCTCCTTGGCGGCGAAGCCGAAACCGCAGACGATGGACGCAACCTTCTCTTCCGCGGCCTCGATGCGTTTGGAAATCTCGACCTCCTGCTCGCGCGTCAGCAGCGGCACCTGGCCCATCTGCTTGAGATACATGCGTACCGGATCATCCAGGATGTCCAGCCGCCCCTTGTCCTCTTCTTCGTCCGCGTCGGAATGCTTGACCCGATCCACCTCGGCTTGATCAACGATCTCCACTTCCAGGCCACGTAGTTTGACGTAGATCTCGTCCAGGTCTTCCGGCGCAATGGGTGCGTCCGGCAACATCTCGTTGATATCGCCGTAAGTGACATAGCCCTGTTCCTGTGCGAGCCGGACCAGTTCCTTGACCGTCTGCGCCACATCCAAACGCGGCGAGCCGCTGGCAGGGGCCATTGCCGGGCTGGCGCCATCCACAGGCGATTTCCTGGGACGTCCCCTTCGGCGCGGGGATTGGTTTGCCGCCTCGGAGCCCAGCAGTGCCCTCGTTGCGTTGCCCGGTCTAGCTGCAGCCCTGCTCACCTTCGACTTGGCCATAACACTTCAAACTGTATTGATCCAGCGCCGACAAGACTTGAGGTTGCAGTATGTCGGATGCATGGACCGGGGTCAAGTGGCTGGAGCCCAACCCACGAAAGCTCGCCCCGGGGTGACCTCCAATAATCGGCATCGCACAGCGCAGCTTGCGGCTACTGACCCATTGCGGGTACTGCCGGCACTGTCGGCGCGGGCAGATAGATGATTCGCTCCGGCTGCGTCGGCAGGTAGGCGTTGCGCTGCGGAATCGCGGCACGGTCGAAGCGGGCGTAATCCTTGATCGCCCCGACGCGGGCGATGCGCAGGGATTTGCGCAGGATACCTTTCCCGCTCGGATTCGAGTCGCTGAAGCGGCCCGAGCCATAACCCACGCCCCGCGAGCCGGAGAGATTGGAAGAAAAGTACTTAAACCCCACGATTTTGTTTTGCTCGTCGCGGTTCCACTCGATGAAGATCACCGCGTGGCCGCCGGCAGGCGTGGTGCTGTAACTGAGGAAATCTCCGGGCCGCACCTGCTCCAGGTCGGTGATGGCATGGCCAAGGCCGTAGGAGGTAATCCCGCGCTGCTCGGAGTCGCCCGGGCCCTCGATGTACCAAAGCTGCAACATGTTAAAAAGGTCATTGAAAGTCATGCCGTTGAAGTCGTCCTGGTCGAACCCCTTCTGAATGTTGCGGAGCTTCATGGCCCGGATAAAGACCTCGAACGTGAACCCGCAACAGTAGCTGCAGCGCGAGCCGTCCGGATACGCCTTGGCGACGACCATGCCCTTGTACCACTGGTCCTGTGTCACCCCGTTGTAGATGTCGTATTCCCGCGGCGTCCAGCCGCAATGGTATGGATAGGACCCATCCAGGGGGTAAGCCGCGATCACTTTCAGGACGTAAGGATTGAGCGATGCCTCGGCGTCGTCCACCACCAGGTCCTCGCGCGCGTAAGCCTTGGCGAGAGCCTTGTCCACCGGCGAAAACCCACGCTCGTCCACCGGATAAACACGGGGAGTGTAGTTGTACCGTTTGGCGGCCTGAGCCGTCTTGTTGGTGGACGCGATGGCGGCGGCTGGCGGACTGGCTGTGGAAACAGCGGCGCACGCCGTCGCTGGTTTGGAACTTTCGGGGGCGGTGCTCTGACACCCGGCAAGGCCAAGAACTGCAACCGCCGCTACCGTGGGAACGAGGGACGAAAGACGAGGGGCGACAAGAATCAAGTTCACGGGCAGACGATACCCGCTGTTTGAAGTGGATTCAAGGTCTTAGGCGCTCGCCCGAGCCGAACGCCACCCAGCACCGGGCCACCTTTGTCACCGGCGGCTAATGCTGAGGAAGCTCTGTTCGGCTGCGGACGTGGCTTAACCTTGAGATCTTAACGCCGGATGTCTTCGCGAAGCGTGACCATCCCTTTGGCGATGGCGAAGCGGGTCAGGCCTGCAATGCTGTGAATGTCCAGCTTGCGCATAATCCGCTCACGATGAGTTTCGACTGTGCGGACGCCGACGGAAAGACTCTGGGCAATCTCCTTGTTGCTGCACCCCTCGGCGATGTGGACCAAGACCTCCCGTTCGCGCGGGGTTAGCGCCTTCAGGTCGGGCCCATCGCCCTCGCCACTCACGAAATGGTTTAAGGCAACCCGCGCAATCTCGGGGCTGAAGAAGGTCTCGCCCGAATAGACCGTTTCAATGGCCTTGACCAATTCTTCGACGGAAGACTCTTTCAACACGTAACCATGTGCGCCGGATTGGAGAATGCGCAGCACATATTCCGGGTGCTGGTGCATGGACAGAATAAGCACCTTGAGTTGAGGTAGTTCTTTGCGCAAGGTCTCCGCGACTGCCAGACCACTCAGATGCGGCATATCTATGTCAAGCAGGACCAGGTCGGGCATGAGTTCCCGGATCTTCTGCAAGGCCTCCCGGCCATCCCCAGCCTCCCCGACAATTTCGAACCCGGGATATCTGGCCAAGCAGGAGCCGAGGCCTCGGCGGACCAGGGGATGATCATCGGCCAACAGAATTCGGATGCGATTCTTCATCTTGCGTGCACTCTTGATGTCGCTGGCGACATTACTGCTGGGGGAAGCGAGTGCGGGTCGCGGCTTCGGGTTGGCGGCGGTTTTGAGGAGGGGCACTAAGGGCTTAGGCGGAAGGAGGGTCGAGTTCATTGCTTCGGACTTCATTTGCACATTGTTCGGTTCTAACTTTGTGCTCACTGTAAACGGATCATGAGAACCGACAACCGGGGCCGGTCAGGACTTTGAAACCGGGGGCTTGCCGGATCTCATTCCAAGGGAATCCCCAGGAGGGGGCCGGGGCAGCTTGCGAGGTCAATGAGGCCACACCACAGCGGGTCCAAATCGCAAGCAGGCAGGAACCTCCCCGAACAGGCCAGAGTATCCTGGCCGTGGGGCCGTGGGGCTTTCGTTTTGCTGGCTACCGGCTCAGGTCGGTAATTCCCGTTGCACCCAGACCGTGGCGCGCTGGGTCAGCTCGGCGCCGTTTCTCAACTCGAGCTTCTGCTTGATCTGCTCGCGATAGTACTCGATCGTCTTGGTGCTCAGGTGCAGTTGCCGGGCAATTTCGCTGGTCTTCTTCCATTGGCCGATAAGCTGAAATACCTCGAGCTCCCGATCGCTGAGCCCCTTCACCGGCGACTCCTGAAGGTCGGGCCGCCCGTGGACTTGCTGTTGCAGCATCTTCGCCGCGAGCGCGTCGCTCACGTAAATGTTTCCACTCAACACCCGACGAATGGCCGGAATCAATTTGTCCAGCGACTCCGCCTTCATCAGGTAGCCGAGCGCACCCGCGCGGAAAGCCACCTCGGCGTAAACGGCTTCATCGTGGTTGCTCACGACGAGCACCGGCAAGCTCGAGTGCTGCGCTTTGATGTTACGCATCAACTCCAAACCGCTGCTGTCCTTGAGCGAGATGTCCGCAATTACCAAGTCGGGTTTGAGCTTGGCGATTGCGCCGAGCGCATTGGCCGCATTCTCTTCCTCGCCGCAAACCGCCAAGTCGCTCTCTCGGCTGATAAGCTGAGCCATGCCGTAGCGGACCACCGCGTGATCGTCCACCAGCAGGACCCGCTTGCGGTGGTCCTTCACTTGATTCTGTTTGGCTTGAGCCATGGCACTTTCCGTTCGTTTACAGGTAAAGCTTCTCGCGAGGGCTTCGACAATGCCCCTGCCACAAAGTGTTCCGCCGAATGGCGCATACCCTGCCCCGTTAACACCCGGAGAGGACATCACGCCATTTGACTCGTTCAACCGCAGTTTGCGGGCCAATTGCAGACGTGCGAGAAGAACACCGAAATAGTTGGCTGATAGACACAGCCGGGATTGAAGTGATTGTCCTGATTCAGGACAGCGCGCGTATTCCTGTGGCACAGGCATGAGCCTCCGATTGTCTGCGACGGAATACTACGCCTCAGTCTCTTGACTCGCGTTAGTTCAATCTTAGACTCTCGGCATGCCATTCGAGGATCAGTCGCAGCCCGATCAGTCAGCTTCAGCATTGCCTGTATGAGAAGCCCCTCCGCGCTGGTCATCTTCCTTACCGTTTTCATTGATCTCATCGGGTTTGGGATCATCGTGCCCCTGATTCCATCCTATAGTGAACACTTCGGCGCGCATGGGTTCGTCATCGGTCTGATCTTCGCCTCCTATTCCGCCATGCAGTTCGTCTTCTCGCCCATCTGGGGGAGATTATCGGACCGCTACGGCCGCCGCCCCATTCTCCTGATCAGCACGGCTGGCGCTGCGGTGTCTTACGTGCTATTCGCACGCAGCACGGCGTTAGCAAACCACACCGCCGCCTTGTGGCTGATGGTGGTGTCGCGCCTGTTTGCGGGGATATGCGGGGGCAACATCACGGTGGCCCAGGCCTACATCGCGGACATTACGCCGCCGGCGGAGCGCTCGAAAAGGATGGGCTTGATCGGCATGGCGTTTGGGCTGGGTTTTATCCTCGGGCCGTTCATCGGGGGCATGAGCCTGCGGCACCTGGGCGACACCGGGCCGGGTTGGGTCGCAGCCGCGCTGTGCGCGACCAATTTCGTGCTGGCCCTAATCATTCTCACCGAGAGTCACCGGCCCGATTCCGCTCAAGCCGCGCCGCGTCCCCATCTCGACCAATGGGCGCACACGCTCAGGCAGCCCAAGATCGGCCTGCTGGTTATTGTGTTCTTTCTCGCCACCTTCTGCTTTAGCTGCTTCGAAAGCACTCTGCCGCTGCTGGTCGGCGCTAACTTCCACCTGGATTTCAAGAGCGATCCAACCTCCGCCAGCACTGTCGCCTACCTTTTTGTCTATTGCGGGCTGATCGGTGCGCTGGTGCAGGGGGGTGCCATCGGTCGGCTGGTTAAGAAGCTGGGCGAGCCGAAGCTCATCGCGCTGAGCCTAGTGCTCACCGCTGCGAGCTTTGCCTGGCTCCCATTCCTCAAGGGCTCATCCCCGCTTTCCTGGAAAGTGCTGCTGCAGCCGGGCGGACTGCCCTGGGTGTGGCTGCTTCTGGCGCTGGGCCTGCTGTCCATCGGGACCAGCCTCACTCGCCCGCCGCTCTTTGGCATGCTTTCGAATCTGACGCCCTCCGCCGAACAGGGCGCGACCATTGGCGTCGCCCAGGGCGCCGGCAGCCTGGCACGCATTTTCGGGCCCGTGTTCGCCACGACCTTGCTGGTCTATTCGCCGCCACTCCCCTACCTGGTCTGCGTGATAGTGTTGCTCGCGACCACGGCCCTGACCGTCCAACGCTTGTGCGGGGATCGTTAGCCCGGTCCGCCATGCGTATCGCTCTTATTACGATTGCAGCAATCGCAGTCGCGCTTTTTGCATGGTGTGAGGTCGGCTTGGCTTACCCAGTTGCTTGGTGGCTTTATCTTTCCGTCGGCGTCGCGTTTGCCGTTGGGCTCATTCGACCCGTGCCGGTTCGCGGTCAGCTTCCTCGGCTCGGTGCGCTCGCGGCGCTCCTCGCGGTCATCTCGGTGCTGTATTCCGTGGAGTGGACCACACGGAAGTCATTCCTTCGTGACCTTGCCCGTGTCCACGTCGGCATGACGGAGGCTGAGGTTCGGCGCATCATGGGTCGTTACCTGGAGGGCACTGGATGGCCTGCTTCCCCGTTCGACAGGTCCACCAACTCCTCCAGCACATTGACCGTTGTTGGCAGCGGGTCGCAGTATTCCACCACCTCCTCACCGTCCGGCGAGATGGTGATCCGTGATTCACTGGTCTTTCGTCACTCCAATGACGGAGCGTTCAATTCCGATTTTGGAATCGTTTCCCTTTCCAGCGGCAGAGTCGTTAGCGTAGAGTTCTGTGCAGATTGAGTATGAGCCACGCGTGGGCCGACAGAATCATTGGCGCGAATGCGGGCGGGCTGTCTCCGTTGCGAATGCGCACTCCTTCGGCCGCCCGCGTCGTTCAGTTCTGGTGTTATGCATTGGCGACGTCCTAGCTTAATGGCCCAGGCCCTGAACAGGGGCGTAGTGCCGGATCGAGAGCGCCTCACCTGCTTCATGGCTTGGGTTATCGGGCCGCTTGCTTTTGAGACGGCACCGCATGACAGCATGCCCGAAGACCTGAATGCAATGAATGTTGTGCTTGGCACGGTCCTTTCGGTGGTCGGATTCTTGTGGTGTTTCCGTAGTTGTCCGCCCGACAAGCGGCATGCGTTTGTAGACCACTGTATCTGTCTCAGCATACCGGTCGCCTTCAGTGTGGTTCTGCCTTTTTATTGCCTACCCGCCGTCGTCCTGCTGCTTGCCCTGCCGGACAATCCTCTTGTCTGGAAGATCATCGTCCCGCTGGGTTGGCTGGTTACGCCTGTCTTCTTCTGGCGGCTCAGGCATTTTCTATTCCAAAGCATGGGCCATGAGATTACGAAGGCAGAACAAGTCGCTTGATCGAATGACGGGGAGCGCAGTCAGGTCGCAGTTCCGCTTCAGGCGCCTTCGGCGCTCTCTCGTCATCGGTCAGCTTGGCGTTCGCCATAAGAGGAGACTGATGGATGGCAAGTGAACTGAAAGTGAGCTTGAGCCTGCCCGTTCAGCTACTAGCCGGTGAGCGAGTGCTTTATTCTAAACCAATCGTGTGGGGTGCCTCAGGAAAGTCTTTGCCGAGCTATCGTCTGTCGTTGTCGCTTCCGCTTATCCAGGAAATGGGATTGTACATCACAGACCGACGCATCCTGCTTCCCGTCTGGGTGCTTCGGATCTTCCGTGTTGAATGGATGGCGTGGTATGCAGGAAGGGACGAGACTCTCGATGCGGATTACCTCGAATCGGTCGCAGTCGGGCGCAATGCGTTTTTCGGCACGTATTTGGAGCTCATCACCTGGAACCCCGTCGAGCACTGGTGGTGTTCCCGGAAGGCGCGGATTCGGCTGTTCATGAGGAATCCAGAGCCCGTGTGCCGCGTGATCACTGAAGCCCTTGCACCAATAATCCCTGGCAGCGGACCCGACGGTCCAACGAACGGGAGCCAGCCGATTCACTCAAAGCCAAATCAAACGTCACCCGCGGCTGGCTCCGGTCGCTGACCATTGCGTTAGTTGTGAGAATCAAGCGCCCGCTCGACCGTATGAGAAAGATCAGCGCGCGGCTTTGCGTCTTGGGTTGCCTCCTGCCGCTGGCGACCTCGGCGGCGCATTCGC
>Ga0172371_10007056_pt1 | contig 16115 bp, 16 predicted proteins | sample Lak12m_FD_114543 | JGI IMG/M metagenome (GOLD analysis project Ga0172371, IMG submission 114543) | Freshwater microbial communities from Kabuno Bay, South-Kivu, Congo - kab_022012_12m | ecosystem: Environmental > Aquatic > Freshwater > Lake | place: Democratic Republic of the Congo: South-Kivu...
AGTATGGTAGATTGTATCTAGATTTGGAGTCAGGATAGTGCGTTATTGAGGATCTTGAGAGGATCTGTGATCGATTTTACAGAAAAGATGTTGCGTAATCATACTTTATTTCTCTTTAGCACAAATTTGCTGAGATAAACGATTAAAATAAACGCATACAAACAAAGAAAAGAAGGCAGCATGAACCTGAACACCCTCAAGAAAACCGCCAAAAAAATTCTGGCTATACCATTCATCCGCAAAACACGCCGCAGCATCAACGTGGTTTTATACGGCTTCCTGTCCCTCAGCAAGATTCTGGCCGTGCCTTATCACCTGATCTTCAGCCGCGCTTTTGACCGCGAGATTTTCGCCTATACGACCGCCATCCATCATTACAATCGCAAGGTACTGCAGACCAATCCCTCCAACATCGTGATCCGGCGCAACATCCACCGCCTGGAAAAGGGCTTGATCATGGAGAACCGCCGCAAGGTGTTCGCGCTGGATTACATCCAGGAAACGGTTGAGAATTACGCCCAGGTGATGCAAAGCCCTGAAAAAAATAAACTGGAGCCCGGTGAACAGCAATGGGCTTATGACGTGCTGACGGCGTATTTCAATTGCACCGACGAAACCCACCCGCTGATCGGTAAAATGAAAGCGATCTTCCTCTCACTGCCCAAGCCAGAGGGGATGGACGAATCCAGCAAATTTATCCCATCCGAAAGCAAGCAGCGCGCGCAGTATAAAATTCCATCCTACGAGGAGTTCCTGGAGTTGAGCCTCAAGCGCCGCTCGGTGCGCTGGTTCCAGGACAAGCAAGTGCCGCGCGAACTGGTGGATAAAGCCCTGCAGGCGGCCGCGCTGGCGCCCAGCGCCTGCAACCGCCAGCCATTCAAATACCGCATTTTCGACGACCCGCAGCTGGCCAAAGAAATTGCCAACATTCCCTTCGGTACTTCCGGCTACGCGGATAACCTGCCCATGGTGATCGTGGTGGTGGGCGATTTGAGCGATTATTTCTCGCCGCGCGACCGCCACACCATTTATGTGGATGCTTCGCTTTCAGTGATGTCCTTCATGTACGCGCTGGAGACGCTGGGGTTGAGCTCGGTGGGCATCCAGTGGCCGGATTTCGGTCTGCTGGAAAGCAAGATGAAAAAGAAGCTGAACCTGAAAGCCTACGAGCGGCCGGTGATCGTGCTGGGCGTGGGCTACGCCAAAGACGAGGGCATGATCCCCTGCTCCAAGAAGAAGCCGCTGGAGGCGCTGCGCTCGTATAACGATCTGGGCGTTGTTTCTTGAACACAATTTTTGCCACAGTTAAACACAGATAAAGAATAGATACGCACAGATTATTAATTATTAAAGTCGCTGCTTTCGATGAACTCAGGCGGCGATTTTTTTTGGAGTAAAAACATTCCTATATACCAAGCGTTGAGAATGTCTTTATTGACTCATATCATTGTATTCCCAGGTGGTATAGAGCGTGAATTCGTCGAGATCATTGGGGACTGCGAAGACCATCACGATCGAGCTATCGCGATCAAACACAGCGTAACCAGGCATAAATGAATCCGCCAGACCACCGCACGATTCAAGACTCTTCTGACAGGTGATTCCCAAATCGTAACGGTTACCCTGCGAGTCCAGAACATAAGCCATATTTTGTTCGGTGACCTGATCCCCATTCAAACCATAGGAAATCTTTCTCCAAAGCAGTTGGCTGCCATTGGGAGGATTAACCGTCATGGATATCCCAATCAGGTGATAACGATCCTTAAAATCCGGATTGACCTGGTAGATCTCCGTATAGGTCAAATCACCTCCCACACGTTCCCCCAGGTCGCTGATCTGATCGAAACTGACGGCATATTTCCCATACGAAAAGCGATATGCCATCCATCTGTCAGCCGATAATTTTGCTTCAATCGTAAAACTACCGGTGGGTGCCAACGTGGCAGTGGGCGTGGGAGATAGCTGCATAGTAATGGTTGGAAGAGGGATATCGGTAGAAAGGTTTTGGGATAATTGTCCGGTGGTTTTTATTAAAACGTAAAACAATCCAATACAGGCTAGCATTATCCATAAAAATATCACCCGTGATTTAATAGGTCTCTTCCCCATGTATTTAATTATAGTATCGGTTTTATATACGATATTTTGATCAGCTTTATTTTTGGAAACCCTTTTTTGCTGTTTGATTACCAGGCCGCCCAGCCGCCATCCATCAGCGGAAGTAGCTCAGTCATTCATGCCTGAATATATTGGTCAATTGTTTTTTTGATCGTCACCTATTTATGAGTGACCTACATGTAAACTCCTGTAATATTGGGTATTTGTAGGTCAGGCATGAATGCCTGACGATTCGAGCAAACAAGATGTTTTATGATGATCATCCACTGATATTTACAACCCATAAATGGGTGGCCTACAATCCTGGCTATTTTTACCAAGCCGTCCAGCCGCCATCCACCAGCAGGTTGGCACCGGTCATGTAGGAGGAGGCGTCCGAGGCCAGGAACAATAAAGCGGCGTTCATTTCGTCCTTATCGGCCATGCGCCCCAGCATGGTGCGGGCGCTGTATTCCTTGTTAAAGAAATCGTCATGGTCATTGAACACACCGCCGGGGGAGAGCGCATTGACGCGGATGCCGCGCCCGGCGTAATAAGCCGCCAGGTAGCGCGTCAGCCCCAGCAGCCCGGCTTTGCTGGCCGGGTAGTAGGCCGGTTTATATTGCAGTGCTTTTTCAGGATTGTTGTAAATGCGCTGGTCGGGGGCGCCCAACCCATAGATGGAGGCGATCATCACCATTACGCCCGCGTCATGCTCCAGCATAAGCGGCGCAGCTGCCTGCGCGCACAAGAAAACGCCGGTCAGGTTGACATCCAACGCCTGGCGCCAGCTCTCCAGCGGATAATGCTCAAAATCCTGATTATAGGATCCGCCATTGTGCGCATCGAACTTGGGATCCAGCGCCGCGCTGCACACCAGGATATCCAGTCTGCCAAACGCGTTCTTGGCCGCGGCGGCCATGCTGCGCACCGAATCCGCCCGGGTCACGTCCACCTCCACCGCCAGCGCCTGCCCGCCTTGCGCCGTGATCTCCTCAGCCACTTGTCGGGCGGCCGGCTGATCGCGGTCAGCCACCACCAGCGCCGCGCCGGCCTCGGCCAGCGTGCGGCAGAAACCCTGCCCCAGCAGCCCGGCCCCGCCGGTCACGACGGCCACGCGATTTTTTAAATCGAAACGCTTAAGAATATGCGCCATTTCAACTCCGTTAAATCAATAATGGAATTATTGTAAGGGAAAACGGATGAATGGTTGTTAAGGAATGATAAGAACTTTATTATTTAACCACAGATGGACACTGATACTTAATAAGTATTTTAAGTTCTTATTCAATAATAATTTCGATGGCTGTGAGCTGAGGAAGATTTACTTTTTTGATAAACACAGATGGATTTTCTCAAACCTCTCTTTTCGGCAGGCATTTCTTTACTTTGTGATTTCTAACCGCAGATGAACTCAGATTAAAAACTTCCTCTTTCTGGGGGAGAGGATCAGATGTGAGGGGAAACATCACAACCAAAGCTAAATGGATTCATTCACTTTATTTGACAGGATATTCACTTTTCTACGATTTTTAACTACAGATACACGCAGATGGATATAGATAAATCTTTAGCCTTTTATGCAGTCAACCAAAGCTTCCAACCCCAACATATACGAGCGCCAGCCAAACCCGCAGATGGTACCCACGCACACTGCCGAGAGCAGTGAAACATGACGGAATTCCTCGCGAGCAAAGATATTGGACATGTGCACCTCCACCACCGGGATGGCGATGGCGGCCACGGCGTCACGCAGTGCCACCGAGGTATGGGTGTACCCGCCGGCGTTGAGCACTACGCCCTGCGCCCAGGCGCGCGCGTCGTGCAGCGCGTCGATCAGCACGCCCTCGTGGTTGGACTGGCGGCAGGTGACCTGCGCGCCCAATTCGTTGCCCAACGCGATTAAGCGGGCATCGATCTCATCCAGCGTTACGTTTCCGTAGACATCCGGCTCGCGCGTGCCGGTCAGGTTCAGGTTGGGGCCGTGCAGGATCAGGATTTTCATACTTCCTCTATCAAACGTTCCAGGTCATCCACAACAAGGCCAGTGCGCACCCGGCCGATTTCCTCCGGCAGGGCGAATTTGACCTTTCCGCCGGATTTCTTCTTATCGACTGTCAGTGCGCGCAGGATATCCGCGCGCGGCAAGTCCGCTGGGATTTCCACCGGCAAACCCAGTTTTACCAGCGCAGCCTGGATAGCATCCGCCAGGCCGCGGCTGGCAATCCCCAGCCGTTCAGCCAGGCGCGTTTCAACAAGCATGCCGATCGCGACCGCTTCGCCATGCCGCAGGCGGTAAGCGCTGGCTTGTTCGAGGGCGTGCCCGATGGTGTGGCCGAAGTTCAACGACGCGCGCAGGTCCTTTTCATAAGGATCGCGCTCGATCACGCCGATCTTGACGGCCGCCGCGCGCCGCACCACTTCCGGCAGGTTGGCAGAGACTGCTTCGTATCCCTGCGCGCACAGATTGAATAATTCAGGATCGGCAATCACTCCGTGTTTCAGGGTTTCCGCCAGGCCGGCGCGCAATTCCCCGGCCGGCAGTGTGGTCAGCACCTGCAGATCGGAAAGCACCAGGCGGGGCGGATGGAAAGCGCCAATTAAATTTTTACCTTCCGGCAGATCGCAGCCGGTCTTGCCGCCCAGGGCGGCATCCACCATTGCCAGCAAAGTGGTCGGGAAAGCCGCCCAGGCGCAGCCGCGCATGTAGGCTGCCGCGGCAAAGCCGGCCAGGTCGCTGACCACCCCGCCGCCCAACGCCAGCACCGTGCTGCCGCGTTCCAGCCCGGCCTGCAGGAAAGCTCGCCAGAGCGTCATAACGGTATCGATGGTTTTATGCGCTTCGCCAACCGGGATGATGATTTCATGGGCAACATAATCCGCCGCCTGCAACGCGGCCAGGACACGCCCGGCATACAGCGGGGCGACCTGCTCATCGCTGACCAGGGCAATTGGCCCCTGGCAGCCGCGTTCTTCCAGCAAGCGGCCGGCTTCATCCAGGCCGCCCGCGCGCACCAGCACGTCATATGGCGCTCCCATGGCTCTTAAATGAAAGCGCCCCAGGCAGCGCTGGATCGCTTCTGCCACCTGCGCGGGAGCCGCATCCGCGTTTACGCGCAGCGTGAAAGAAGCATAATGGGATTTTCTTTCATGGAGTAGATTTTCCAATGAGGTTGTCAGGTCACCCGCCAACAGCGGGCGGCGGTTGGCATCCTGCGCAAGACGCCGTGCGAGTTCCGGCGGCGCGGTATCCAGGTAAACCACCTGCCCGGCCGCCTCGGCCAGCGCGCGGTTTTCCGCCAAGAGTAAACTGCCGCCGCCCAGCGCGATGATCTGCTGCGCGCCGGACAGGCTGCCTTGTAAAACCTCTGTCTCTATCTTTCGAAAATAAGCCTGGCCTTCCCCAGCCATGACCGCCGGGATGGGTTTTCCGCAGCGCTTTTCAACTTGTTCATCCAGGTCGCAGAAAGGCATAGCCAACTGTTCAGCCAGCAATCTGCCGACCGTCGATTTTCCGCTGCCGGAGGGGCCATATAGAAGGATATGCACGGCTTACTCCCACCACACCCTGGGCTGGCCGTCCAGACGCAGGTCATCCAGCCGCGCGCGGCGCAGCGCGTTAAAGCGCGGCTGCATCTCCGCCAGGGAATCGCCGCCCAATTTCTCCAGCAGCGCCTCAGCCAGTATAAAAGCGGTCACGGCCTCCAGCACCGGCACGGCGCGCGGCACGTGGCAGGAATCGGAGCGTTCATAGCGCGTTTGGGTTTCAATGCCGCGCGCCAAATCAACCGTGGGTTGGGAGGTCAGCGTGCTGGCTATCGGTTTCAAGGTTGCGCGCAGGATGAGCGACTCGCCATTGCTGATGCCGCCTTCAATACCGCCGGCATGGTTGGAGCTGCGCAGCAACCGATTGCCGTCCAGCCGGATGGCATCCTGCGCGCGCGTGCCGGAAGCGCGCGCAGATGCGAAACCGTCCCCAATCTCGACCGCTTTCACCGAAGGAACAGACATCAGCGCGGCGGCCAAGCGCGCATCCAGGCGCCGGTCCCACTGCGCGAAAGCGCCCAGGCCGGGCGGCAGGCCGAGCGCAGCGATCTCGATCACCCCGCCCAGGGTATCCTTTTCATCGATCGCCTGCGCGATGCGCGCGCGCATCTGGACGGCAATATCGCCCTGCGGGCAGCGCACTTCGCTGCTTTCGGCTGATTGCCAGCAGGCTTCGTAATCCGTTATCGCATCCTGCATCGTAATTTCAGCAATAGCGCGCACTAAAGCGCCGACGCGGATGCTGAATTGAGCGAGAAAATGCTTGCAGACCGCGCCAGCGGCTACGCGCATGGTCGTCTCGCGGGCGGAGGCGCGCTCCAACGCCGGGCGCAGGTCATGGTAGCCGTACTTTAGTGCGCCGCTCAGATCCGCGTGCCCCGGGCGTGGCGCGCTCATGGCTTTAGCTACCTTGCCTTTCCAGTTGGCATGATCAGTGTTCTCCACCAGCAAAGCCAGAGGCGCGCCAGTGGTCTGGCCGCCCATCACGCCGCTCAATATGCGGACGGTATCGTGCTCAATGCGCATGCGCCCGCCCGCGCCAAAACCCTGCTGGCGGCGCGCCAACTCGCGGTCGATGAGTGCCGCTTCCAGCGGCAAGCCAGCCGGCAGACCATCCAGGATGGCGGTCAGCGCGGGCCCGTGCGATTCACCCGCGGTCAACAAGCGCAAAGTCATGCCGCCTCCAGTGCCTTTTGCAAAATTTCGGGCGCGACTTTGCGCCCGGTCCACAATTCAAAAGAAAGCGCGGCTTGCTCCAGCAGCATGCCCAGGCCGGTCTGCGCCGGCAGCCCGGCGGCGCGCGCCTGGCGCGCCAGGGTAGTTTCAGGCGGTTGGTACACCAGGTCATAGACAGCCGCGTGGGGCGGCAGGGGCAGCCCGGCCGGCCAGGGTGATTGCCCAGCCTGGGGCGGCATGCCCAGCGGGGTGGCATTGACGACCAGTCTGATCTCTTCCAGGCTTGGAGCCAGCGCTTGGGCATCCAGGCTCACGGTGGAAATATGAGCATCCCCAACGCTCAAGCCATGCGCCAACACCTCGGCTTGCGCCGGCCGGCGCGCTGCCAGCGTGATCCCCCAACTGTCGTTTACCAAGGCGTAAACCACCGCGCGCGCCGCGCCGCCGGCTCCCAACACCAGCGCCCTGCGCTGCGCAAGCGGCGCCAGGTCATTCGCGGCCAGGAAGCGTTTCAGATCGGCGAGAAAGCCGGGCGCGTCGGTGTTCGCGCCGGCCAGCCGGTCCCCTTGCATATAAAGCGTATTGACCGCGCCGATACACTGCGCTTCCGGGGTGAGTTCATCCAGCAGGGTCAGCACGGTTTCTTTGTGCGGGATGGTAACATTCAGGCCGGCCAGCTCCCCGGAACGCACGCGCGCCAGCAAATCCGCCAGACCGCGCAGGTCACCCGCCTGGACTGGGTAGAGCCGGTAATCGCCCGCCAGACCGCACGCATCCAGCGCCGCGCGCTGAATGCGCGGGGAGAGACTGTGGTCGAGGGGAAAACCGGTCAAGCCCAACGCGATCACCGCAATTCCTCCAGCACGCGGAAGAAATCCGGAAAGGTCTTTGAAACGCAGGCAGGATTCTCGATGGAAATCCCCGGCACGCGCAAACCGATCAGGGAGAAAGCCATGGCCATGCGGTGATCGTTGTAAGTGCGGATCAGGGCTGGTTGGAACTGCGCGCAGGGCTGGATGGTCAGACCATCCGCGTGTTCCTCGACTTGCACGCCGATGCGGCGCAGCTCGGCGCAGGCAGCGGCCACGCGGTCGGTTTCCTTGAAGCGGGCTGAAGCGATGCCGCGGATGCGCGTGGGGCTTTGCGCGAAAGGCGCCAGGGCGGCCAGCGTTTGAGCGGTATCCGGGATATCGCTCATATCCACATCCAAACCCTGCAAACCGGCGGCAGCGCTCACTTCGATCATCCCGTCCTTTTCAGCGACAGTACAACCCATGCGGGTCAACAGGTCCAAAAAGCGCAGGTCGCCCTGGCTGGAGCGGCGGCTGAGATGGCGCAGGTGCACGCGACCACCGCAGATGGCCGGCACCGCGAAAAAGTACGACGCGGCGGTGGCATCCGGTTCGATGCGCACTTCCTGGCGGGCCTGGTAACGCGCAGGTCGCAGGCGGTAACTGCGCTCATCCCGGCGTTCCACTTGAACGCCGAAATCAGCCATCATTGCCAGGGTTATCTCCACGTAGGGCCGGGACGCCAGTTCAGTGGTCAACATGATCTCGACCGGCCCAGCGGCATACGGCGCGACCATCAGCAGCGCGGAAAGGAACTGCGAGGAGATATTGCCGGCAATCTCCGCGCGGCCGCCGGGCAAACCGGCTGCCATGATCTTGAGCGGCAGGGAGGCGGGCGGGTTCTGGCCATCAACGCCAGTCACCTGCGCGCCCAGTTGGCGCAAGGCGGCTACCAGGTCGCCGATGGGGCGCTCGCGCATGCGCGCGTCGCCATCCAGGCTAAATTCTCCCTCCGCCAGCGTTAACAGGGCTGTCAGAAAGCGCGCGGCGGTGCCGGCGTTGCCCACGTACAACCGCGCGCTCCTGGAAGGGATGCGTCCGCCCTGACCGCAAACGGTCATGCAGGATTTTTGCGGTTCGAGGTTGACGCAAAAGCCCAGGTTCTGCAGCGCGTTGGCGAAATAAATGGTATCGTCCGAAAAAAGCGCGTTGGTCAGCGTGCTAAAGCCGTCCGCCAGCGCGGCGATCAGCAAAGCACGGTTGGTGAGCGATTTGGAGCCTGGCACGCGCACAACAGCGTCCGGCTCCTTTTTAAGGGGAAGGATGAGCAACTCTTGGGAAGGGATTTCAGGAGTGATAGGCTTCATTGGATCACTTCGAGGTAACGTGCGCGCGCTGTATCGAGCAGGGATTTCAACACAGCGGGGTTTGGGTTTTGCAGGGCAGTTTTCAGTTCAAGCAGGGCTGCTTCAAATTGGTCTATCTCATTCAGCAGGTGATCGCGGTTGGTTTGCAGCACGCCCACCATCATGCTGGAGGGCGTGCCGGCCAGGCGCGCCGTGGAGCGCAAGCCCGGCCCGACCAGTTCGGAAGACAGGCCGCGCGGCAAGCCCAGGCACAGCGCTGAAGCCAACAGAAAAGGCAGGTGGCTGGTAGCAGCCAGGGCGCGGTCGTGCGTTTGCGCGTCCAGCCAAAATGGGCGCGCTCCGATACACTCGATCAACTGCCGCGCCGCGCTGCGGGCGCGCGCCCCAGTGCGCTCAAGGGACGTGAACACGAAGGCAGCGTTTTTAAAAAGAGATCGCTCGGCGTTTTCGAGCGACAGCTTTTCCTTGCCGCAGATGGCATGCCCGCCCAGCGGGTCGAAGCGCTCGGGCAGCTTCTGCATGGCGGACAGGATCGCGCGTTTGGTGGAGCCCAGGTCCAGAACGACGCATTCCCCCAGGATGAATTGCGGCAGGCGCGCCAGCCAGGTGATGATATCGGGAACGGGGCATGCCAGAATGACCAGCTGCGCGCCGGGCAGCATCTCGGCTGGGTCGCTGCCAGCTGTCTGCACCAGACGCTTGCGCCGCGCCAGCTCGAGCGTGCGCACGTCGTTATCCAACGCCCGCAAGCGCCGGCAGCGGCCTTTCAGGTTCAATGCCAGGGAACCGCCCATCAAGCCCAATCCGATGATCACGACATCCGCCTCACGCAGCTCAAAGCCAGGTTCATCCATGCGCTCCTCCAATCAAAGGGAGGGACGGTTTGGGCGGTACCAGGCGCCGGTCGACCGCTTCAGCCACCGCTTTAACCTGCCGCATCATGCGGGTGAAGTTTTCAGGCGTAAGCGACTGGCGCCCATCGGAAAGCGCATGCTCGGGATCGTTGTGAACTTCCACGATCAAGCCATCCGCGCCGGCAGCCACAGCCGCGCGGGCGACTGCCGGAACATAAGCGGCATGACCGGTTGCGTGACTGGGATCCAGCAGCACCGGCAGGTGCGAGCGGTTTTTCAGCACCGGGATGGCGTTGATATCGGTGGTGTTGCGCGTGGCGGTCTCGAACGTGCGTATGCCGCGTTCGCACAAGATCACGCGCGGATTGCCGCCCGCCAGGATGTACTCGGCCGCCATCAATAAATCCTCGATGGTGGCGCTTAAGCCGCGTTTGAGCAGCACCGGCACGCGCGTCTCGCCCACGCAGCGCAGCAGGCTGTAATTCTGCATGTTGCGCGCGCCGATCTGCAGCATATCCACATATTTCAGCATCAAAGGCACCTGCGACTCAGCCATCACCTCCGCCACAATCGGCAGGCCGGTCAGTTGCCGGGCTTCCGCCAGGTATTCCAGGCCAGCCTCGCCCAAACCCTGAAAAGCGTAGGGCGATTGGCGCGGTTTATACACACCGCCGCGCAGCGCGTTGGCGCCGGCCGCTTTGACTGCCTGGGCGATCGCGATCACCTGCTCGCGCGATTCTACAGAGCACGGCCCCGCGATGACCGGAATTTCCGTGCCGCCAATGGTGAAACCGCAGAACGGGAAAACCGAATCCTGCGGATGAAAGCGGCGCGAGGCCAGTTCATACGGTTCACTGATGTACTGCACGTCCTGGACGCAGGGCAGCGTTTCAAAATCCGCCGGCGTCAGGCCGCGGTTCTCGCCCACCACACCGATGATAGCGCCTTCACGGCTGACGTTGGCGTGGGCAGCCATACTGTTGGCCTGCACGGTCTGGATGACGGTGTCGATCTGTTCGCGGGTGGCACCCGGCTGCATGATGATCATCATTTGATTGCTCCTTTAGGCTTTCTGTGTGGTTTCCGGCAGCGCCCAATCCGGCCGCAAGGCCTGCGCGCCGCGCAAATAAACATGCTGGATCGATCCCTGCGCCAGGTCGGTATTCCAGTGCACCAGCAAGCGCACGCACAACGGCAGGCTGCCGGGCACGGGGATTTCGCGCGTGCAGATCATCGGCACCTGGCTCCAACCGAAGCGGCGGGCGGCCTGGGCGGGGAAGGCCGAACGGATATCCTCAGTGACCGTGAAAATGGCGCTGGCGATATCCCCCGGCTGCAAAGCGGGATTGGCCGAGCAAATGGCTGCCAGCAATGCATCCACTGCCGCGAGCACATTCTCGCTGCTGTCTGCTTCTATCGTGATCGCTCCTCTGATTCCGCGCATGGCATTCTCCCAAACAAAAAGAGCGGGCCGACTGGCTCGCTCTCTCGTTTTACAGGTATTTTCTATTCTACCTATCGTTTAAGCGCCACCAACGGCGTCCGGGTGCGGGAGCCGTAATAAAAATAGTAGCTAAAAAAGAAACGATAGGACTTGTTCATATTGGGCGCAATTCTATATCAACCTGTTACATCTGTCAATGGTTTTGCAGTAATTTGTCAGTAAAGCGCGGGTAGCAGCCTAAAACGCGCAGCATCAGGGCAAACCCGCCCAATTCCGTCAGCGCGTCAGCCACAGCCGGATCGCCCAGAGCGCCGGCGAAATCGATGTAGAACAGGTAATCCCAGGTCTTGCCCACCAGCGGGCGCGATTCGATCTTGGTCAGGTCGATGCCGCGCGCGGCAAAGGCGCTCAAGGCTTTATACAGTCCACCGGGCTCGTTTTTGACCGTGAAGACGATGGAAGTCTTGGCCTCGCCCTCAAAAGGCAGCGCCTGGGGCGCAATCACCAGAAAACGGGTGTAGTTTTCAGGGTTATCCTCAATGTCGGCCTTCAGGATGCGCATGGCGTAAAGCTCGGCGGCGCGTCGCGAGGCGATGGCCGCACAAGCCCGGTCGCCGCTGCTTTTTAGCAGTTTGACGCTGCCAGCTGTGTCATAGGCTGCTTCAGGCTTCAGGCCCAATCCGCGCAGGAAAGCGGCGCATTGCCCCAGCGCCTGCGGGTGGCTGATCACCCGCTGGATGCTGGAGAGTCCAGCGTCCGGGAAACCGATCAGGCAATGGCGCACGCGCAGGGAATATTCAGCGACAATGTGCAGGTCGTAGCGCAGCAAGAGGTCGTAATTCTGGTGGATGCTGCCGGCCAGGGAATTCTCGATGGGGATCAGGCCGCGCGGACAGGCACCGCCAGCCACCGCGGCAAAGACGTCCTCGAAGGTCTCACAAGGCTGCATATCCACAGCGCCGAAACAGGCCAGACCCGCTTCTTCGCTGTAAGCGCCCGCTTCGCCCTGGAAAGCAACCTTCATGCAGCCTCCATTTTCGCCGCCCAATCCAGGATGGCGCGGAAACCTGCGTCGATATCCGCTTCGGCAGCGGCTATGGTCATGCGCGCGAAACCCTCGCCCTGCGCGCCGAAAGCCGCGCCCGGCACCAAGCCCACGCCGGCATCCGCCAACAGGCGTTCGCAAATTTCCTGGGAGGGCAGACGCAGCGCGCGCATATCCAGGAAGAAGTAGAAAGCGCCCTGCGGCGGATTGGCGCGTACAAGTGAGCTGTCCTGCGAACGGTAGATGTCCATCACCAATTCCCGCCGGCGGGCGTAAGCCGCGCGCATGTCCGCCGCGGCCGCCTGCATGCCCGCGTCGCTCAAGGCGAAAGCCGCCGCCTGCTGGATGAAGGGCGCCACGCAGGTGATCGAGTTTTGGCTGGCGCGCAGGGCGTTATCGATCAAGGCCCGCGGGGCAGCCAGATATCCAACGCGCCAGCCGGTCATGGCATAGGTTTTGGAAAGGCTGTTGACCACCATCACGTGTTCTTTATACTGGGGGAAGGCGCTGACGGAAAGCGGCCGGCGTTCAAAGTAAATATTCTCATATACCTCGTCGCTGATCACCCACAGGTCATGCTCAGCGGCAAAGGCCAGCAGTCCTTCCAGGTAATCCCGCTCAGGAACCGCACCGGTCGGGTTGGCGGGATAATTGATCACCAGCGCGCAAGTGCGCGGCGTGAGCGCGCGCTGCCAGGCGCTCATCAGGGGCAGGAAGCCATTCTCCGGCAGGGCGGGCACATCGATCACCACCCCGCGCAGCTGCCGCACCAGGTTGGCGTGCGTGCCCCAGCTCGGGTCGGGAATGAGCACCTCGCCGCCCGGGTTGAGGATGGATTGCATGGCCAGGTAATAGGCGTGAATGCCGCCATGCGTCACCTGGATCTCGCTTTGCGGGTCGTATGGAAAATCCGAAAGCCCGGCTGTATCTGCCAGGCGCGCGGCGACCGCCCGGCGCAATTCAGGCAGCCCGCGGCTGGGGGCGTAGTGCGTGCAGCCGGAGCGCATGGCTCGTTCGGCAGCCTCAATAATCGCGGGCGGAGTATCAAAATCAGGGTCGCCCACGTGCAGCGAAAGCACGCGCTGCCCGGCGGCTTTGAGCGCCAGGACGCGGTCGGAAACAGCCACGGTGGGCGATTGATGGATTTGCTCAAACTGGCGATTCAGCTTCATTTGGAAAACAAAGATACCACAAAAAACGCATGCGGGAGAAAGACTTCACTATGGGTAACGAGACAAAAATATATGCTTTCGAATACTATCAATCCAATGTTTAGTATTTATTAATCTGGCGGAATAAAAATACTGTAATAGGATGGTCACAACTACTTTCAGAAAATATGCTATGATAGGGGCGGCGGTAATACCTTTTACGCCCGCAGAAATAATCTTGGGTTTGAATAGGTAAACCGATGATTAAACTAAATTCCAAACAAAAGCGCATTTTTACAATCCTGATCGGCTTCGCCGTGCTGGATTTCCTGTTGATGATCCCGCCCAACGCGGCCGCCTCCAGAAACCTGGCCATGGTGCGCATGTTCGAACCGGACGAAGCCGCCCAGCTCACTTCGCTGTTGAACATGCTCGCCCCGGCGGATGGAGTGCTTGCGGTATTGAAAAATTTTATTTTCTATAAATACTATTTCTACGGTTTTCCTTTCTTCGCTATATCCGCGCTGATTACCCTGCCGCTCAAGCTGGCAGGCAGTCTGGGTGATTATGGAGCGGTGATGCTTACGCTGCGCCAGGCAGTCAGCGTGCTGCCGATACTGATCGCCCTGCTGCTGCTGGTTTACTTGCAGGACGGATTCCGCACTTACCGCTCGGTAGTGCTATTTGTCTTTCTGTTAAGCGTGCCGGCGGTGCTGGCCAACCATTTCTGGTGGCATGTGGACAGCCTGGTGTTCCTGATGGTCGTGCTGGTGATCTACTTCCTGGTGAAAGACGATCTGCGCTTCGGCAGGCACTTCCTGCTGGCGGCTGCGCTGACCGGCTGCGCCACCGCCACCAAGTTGATCGGGTTGTTCTTTTTCTTGACCATCGCCTCGCTGCTGTTGATCGCTTTTGTTGAAAGGAAAACACCCTTTAAAAAATTGTTGAAGTCCGGTCTGTTATTTATCGCCGTGATGGTACTGGCTTATTTCGTCTCAAATCCATTCCTGGTTTCTTATTGGGCTCGCCTGGAATATCAAATGGTTCTCAACAAACAATTGGGGTTCTTATCCGAAGGCTACAATGTTATTTACCAAAAGGGATTTTGGCAATCCTGGCCGCTGATTCGCCGCTACTATGGCGAATGGTTCTTACTCCTTGTCGCGCTGGGGGCGGTCGTATGGGGTGTGATTAAAAAGTCCAATAGGCTGCTGAATATTATTATCCTTACCTGGTTCCTCCCTCTTGGTATTTTTGTCATCTGGTTCACGCATTATAAGTACCAGTACTGGCTGCCGATCGCCTTGCCGTTGTTATCCTGCCTGGTGGTTCTTCTGCCGGAGAAGATCGAGCTGAGAGGCATGCATAAAAACGCCTTCTTGACGGCTGCGGCGGCATTGGTGCTCGCGCTTCAATTTGGGATAAATATCCATGCCGGTATCAATGCCTATACGCAGCGCGTCAAGCGCGCCGATGATAACGCAGTGATCGCGTTTTATGACCAGGCACTGGTTGCACTGGAAGAACTGCCCGACCAGCCGCTGAAGGTCTATTTCGATTACCGCTTGTACGTGCCCGAGACGCGCCAATGGACGCTGGAAACCAACTACGATTTGCTTTCTTATAATTTTGTGCAAGAGCAGGATTATGACGTGCTGCTGCTCCTGCAGCAGCGCATCGCCGATTACATCAATCCCCAGATTTCAGGCATCAACTCGCAGCAATTCGCCAACAGCCAGGCTTTTTACGCAGACGCCAACCGGGGTGATTTGCATGGCTATATACTGGCTTTCCGCAACGAGACTGGGCTGGTATTTGTCAAAGAGGGAATTTCCAACACGAGTTTCTAGCCTTTTATTATTCATTCTTTCAATTTAAATCCGCCACAGAAGCGGATTTTATATTTAATTTACATAATTTCCTTGACAGATCAGCCATTGATGCTATACTGGGGTATAGTATTACTTTAGAGGTGATTGATTCCATGCCATTGTATGAATACCAATGCCAGGACTGTCAGGAATCTTTCGAGAAGATCGTGCGCTTCTCGGAAGCCGACCTGCTGCCGCCCTGTCCAAATTGCGGCAGCAAAGACACGCGCAAGAAGATCAGCGCGGCGGCCGCGTTGGGCGGCGCCTCCGGCGGCAGTTCAGGCGGAAGCTGCGGCTCGGGCGGCGGGTTCACCTGAGCCGGATAAAGGCGCGTTGACCGGGTGTCAATGCATAAGGAAAATCTGATATGAAAATTCGAAACAATGAGAGCAAGGAAAAATTAATCCAGCGCCTGCGGCGCATCGAGGGCCAGGTGCGCGGCGTACAAGCCATGTTAAACGAGGAACGCGATTGCCGCGAGATCATGCAGCAGCTCACCGCCATCCATTCCGCCGTGCAGGCCACCAGCCGCGCTTTCTTCCAGGATTACGCCGCGGTGTGCCTGTCCGAGATGGATGATGAGTTATCCACTGGAAAAACCGGAACTGCGCAAGCCAAACGTGAAAAAATCCTGCAGGAAATGATCACTTTGCTGGACAAAACCCCCTGATCGGAAAGAGATGATGTTAACGAACGAAACCCAAGATATCAACTATGATGTGATCGTGATTGGGGCAGGCCCGTCCGGCGCAACCACCGCGCTCTACACCGCG
>Ga0172371_10007057_pt1 | contig 16114 bp, 19 predicted proteins | sample Lak12m_FD_114543 | JGI IMG/M metagenome (GOLD analysis project Ga0172371, IMG submission 114543) | Freshwater microbial communities from Kabuno Bay, South-Kivu, Congo - kab_022012_12m | ecosystem: Environmental > Aquatic > Freshwater > Lake | place: Democratic Republic of the Congo: South-Kivu...
GACCCGGGTATCGGGTTTGGGAAGACGGTTGAGCACAATACAGAGTTGTTGCAGAACTTAGATGAATTTAAAGCGTTGGGGAGGCCGATATTGATCGGTACTTCCCGGAAGTCTTTTATCGGGCGCGTGTTGAAACAGGAGGATCCGCGTCAGCGGTTAACCGGAAGCCTTTGCAGTGTCTACGGTTCTTTGATGTCCGGAGCGCGGATGGTTCGAGTACATGACATAAAACCGACAAGAGAGGTGATTGATTTTTATGCTCACATCTATCAATAATCTTTTTCTGTTCTTTTTAAACCAGGCAAAATCGATATGGGCGCAGCTGACCTGGCAAAACGTGGAAGTGCACTGGAAGATGTATATCGAGATCGCCGTTCTCTGGTTCGCTTTCTACCGGGTATTTTTGTTTCTTAAAGGAACAAAAGCGATGTATCTGGTGCGGGGGATCGTTATCCTCGCGATTGTTTTTGTGCTCTCGCAAAAGCTCGGGCTTATTACCGTCAGCTGGCTCTTGACACAACTCTTTGCGATATCGGTCTTTGGTATCTTTGTACTTTTTCAGCCGGAATTACGGCAGGGTTTGAGCCGGCTGGGGCAGAAACCGCTGATGCATGGGTATAAAGACACGGAAATCGAAGCGTTAGTGAAAAAACTGGTGCAGTCCGCAGGGATCTTGAGCAAGAAAAAGATCGGCGCGCTTGTCGCGTTACAGCGGGAAATGGGCCTGAAGAATTATGTCGAAAGCGGCACGATCATTAACGCGCAACTGAGTACCGAACTTATCGAGGCTATTTTTTATCCGGCCGGGCCTTTGCATGATGGAGGGATCATCCTTTCTTTGGACGGGTCTATTTTATCCGCGGGATGTTTGTTCCCTTTGACAGACAGCCCGTATATCGATAAATCATTGGGAATGCGCCATCGCGCGGCCGTCGGGCTTTCCGAAGATAGCGACGCGGTCGTGATCGTTGTTTCCGAGGAGACCGGCGGGATTTCTTTGGCGATCAACGGAAAGCTTACCAAGGACCTATCGTTGGACGATCTATACACGATCCTGAAAGGATTATTAAAAAAGAAACGATCATGATAAAAAAAATCAAAAATATCTTTTTTGCGAACTTTTGGTTGAAGGTACTTTCGCTCATCCTTGCTGTGGGTACATGGCTGCACATAAACGGTGAGCTGGGAAGAGTGATCAAACCGTAATCAAGAAGGTTTCTTAAGGTTCCTTAACGTTCCATGAAGTTTCTTAAAGTTGCAACTTCACGAAACCTTAAGGAACATCACGGAACTTCAAGGAACATGAAACAAGTACGTTTAGGCGTCAATATCGACCATGTCGCGACGTTGCGGCAAGCACGTGGGACAGTATATCCTGATCCGGTGGCCGCGGCTTTAGCAGTTGAGACAGCCGGATGTTTTTCGATCGTAGCTCATTTACGTGAGGATCGGCGGCATATTCAGGACGCGGATATTTATCAGCTTAAGAAACGGCTTACGCGCGCGCGTTTGAATTTGGAAATGTCGATTGCGGAAGATATTCTTCGCTGTGCTTGTAAAGTCCTTCCGTATCAGGCGACATTGGTCCCTGAAAAGAGGAAAGAGTTGACGACTGAAGGCGGTTTAGATCTTATGCGTGCCGGCCGCCGTGTTCAAAAGGCAGTCGGACGGTTGCGAAAGAGAAAGATACTGGTGAGTTTATTTATTGATCCGGTGCCTGAGCAGATAAGGATCGCGCGCCGGATCGGCGCGGATATGATCGAGTTGCATACCGGAGAGTACGCGGATGCCGAAACAGGAGCCGCGCGGCAGGCAGAGTTGAAGAAGTTGCAGGTTGCCGCGGCGTATGCGCAAAGTATAGGGTTTGTCGAAGTCGCGGCCGGGCACGGCCTGCACTATCAGAATGTTTCTGCGGTAGCGGCAATACCCCAGATCCGGGAATTCAATATCGGCCATTCGATTGTCGCTGAAGCAGTTTTTATCGGTTTGCCGAACGCGGTAAAGAAGATGAATGCGTTAATACAGCGAGCTCGATGAATTATTAATTGTGATTTGTTTGCCTGCCCGCCGTTACGATGTTCGGGAGCAGGCGGGTAGTTTGGAAGGAAGATATGGTAGTCGGCGTCGGTGTTGATATCGTCAGTATTGATAAGATAAAAAAAGCTCTTGAGAAATGGGGCGTAGCTTTCTTGTCGAGGATCTTCAACGAAGAGGAGATCGCGCATATTCCCCGGGGCAAGATGTATTATCAGCGGATCGGCGCGCGGTTTGCCGCCAAAGAAGCGGTCTTTAAAGCGATTTCCACGACCTGTCCCTTGAATTTGAAAGAGATCGTCATTCTGTCCGACAAGAACGGCGCTCCGTATTGTCAGTTGCGGAGGAATGAAGTATCACATATTCACGTATCGTTATCGTTAACTCATATTGAAGAATATGCGCTTGCCTGTGCAGTTGCGGAAAAGAAGAGCTGATACTCACAAGGGTGATTATGGCCACGTATTCGTCGTGGGCGGATCTGAGGGCATGTGCGGCGCGGTGTGTCTGGCGGCAAAGGCGAGTTTACGCGCCGGAGCCGGCAAGGTAACTATCGGATGCCCCCGGTCATTAGTCCCGATAGCCCAGATACTGGTCCCTGAAGCCGTGGCTCTGGCATTGCCTGAAACTGCCGGAAAGAGTATTTCCCGCAAAGCGCTGCCGGTTTTTACTACGTATGCCAAGAAAGTAGACGTTGTCGCGCTCGGCATGGGTGCTTCCTCAGACAAAGAAACAGCGCAGTTTTTACGCGCGTGCATCGTACATACCGGCGTGCCGATGGTTGTTGATGCCGACGCTCTGAACGCCTGTGCTGATCACGTAAAGACCTTGAAAGCAAAAAGCGGGGCGCTCATTATAACCCCGCATCTGAAGGAGTTTTCCCGCATCAGCGGATACGGCTTGCCGGAAATTAAAGGCGCGCGGAAAAAACTTGCGAAGGGGTACGCTCTTCTGTATAATTTAGTTCTTGTTTTAAAGGGCCATCATAGCATAATAACCGATGGCCGGCAGATCTTTGAGAATATAACGGGTAATCCGGGAATGGCAACGGCCGGCAGCGGCGACGTCCTTTCAGGCATGATCGCCGCACTCCTTGGACAGCATGTTCTACTCCCGCGGGGACGTCGCCCCGTGATGGCTCCAGCGTTCGAGGCCGCGGTAACGGCAGTATATCTGCACGGTTTAGCCGGCGATATTGCCGCGCGAGAGAAGACGGAAGTTTCTTTAATCGCTTCGGATATTATTGATAAGATACCCGAGGCCGTCAAGCAATTAAGGTCACAAGTTGCAAAGTCACATGTCACACGTCATAAGCGCTTGTAACTTGTGTCTTGTGTCATGCGACTTTTTTATGCCCAGGTAGCTCAATCGGCAGAGCAAGTGATTTGTAATCACTAGGTTGGAGGTTCAATTCCTCTCCTGGGCTTTTTTGAAGACGTATTGCGCTATGCGTGATGCGTATTGCGTAAAAAATAGAGAATCGCACGACGCAGTACGCAATTCGCTCGACGATAAGGATGGGTAGGTGGCGGAGTGGCCAATCGCACCAGACTGTAAATCTGGCGGACTAACGTCCTACGGAGGTTCGAACCCTCCCCTGCCCATATTTTTTAAAGACGTACTGCGTCGTGCGTACCGCGTACTGCGAAAGATTTAAAACGCAATACGCAATACGCTGTACGCATAACTTTCGTACATTGCGGGAGTAGTTCAATGGTAGAACAACGGCCTTCCAAGCCGTATATGGCGGTTCAATTCCGCTCTCCCGCTAATTTTTTAGACAAAAACATTTCTTAGGCACTGTTTTTGTCTAAAAAATAAAAAAAGTGCCGCGCGTATGCGCGTGGGTATCTACTTTGGTTTTTTTTCTACAAAGTAAAGAGAGTGGGGGGATGTTTGTTCGTTCTTGCAAGAGGGGTTTTTTTGTGATATTATTTTAACTTATTTTGGGAGAAGACAGATGATTACGAACGAAAATCTGGTGGCGTATTTGCGTAGTAAGGCAAAGGAAAACCCTCGGAAGATTGTTTTTTCCGAGCTTGATGATCCGCGAGTGGCCGAAGCGGTGAAGTATATCGAAAAAGAAAAAATAGCGGTCCCTGTCGTGGTCACGAAAGACTCGATAGATCCGGCACTCAGGAAACAGTTTGCCGAATTCTATTTTGAACGGCGTAAGATCAAAGGGATAACCATAGAGGATGCCGAAGCGGTCATGAGCGATCCGCTCTTTTACGGGGCGATGCTTTGCCGGAACGGCTTGGCCGACGGTTTCGTCGCCGGCGCAAAGTATACGACCTCGGCGGTCGCCCGTTCAGCCATTCATTGTCTCGATTCGGATGAACAGATCGGGCTCATTTGCAGCTGTTTTATCATGATCCTGCCGCACGCGCAGTATGGACAGCAGGGAATTTTTGTGTATGCTGATTGCGGTATTATTCCGTATCCGACGAGTGAACAGCTGGCATTGATCGGTATCGCTGCCGGCAAGTTTATCCAAAAAGTGATGCAGGTAACTCCGCGCGTCGCGTTTCTAAGTTTTTCCAGTAAAGGGTCTGCGGAAGGCCGTTGGGTTGAGAAGATTAAAGAAGCGGTGAATATCGCGCAGCAGAAGAATACCGGTTTGTTGATCGATGGCGAGTTGCAGGCTGATGCGGCGATTGTGCCGGAAGTCGCCAAGATCAAAGTGAAACAGAGTGATGTCGCCGGGCAGGCAAACGTGCTTATTTTTCCCAATCTCGATGCCGGGAACATCTGTTATAAGATCACGGAACGCCTCGCACGCGCCCGGACGATCGGTCCGATTATTCTAGGGATGAAGCAGCCGTGCAGCGACCTTTCCCGCGGTTGTAACGTGGAAGATATAATAGATTGCACCGCAGTGACGGTAATACGAGCACATGGTAATACTGGTAATTAACGCCGGCAGTTCTTCGATAAAGTATAAACTGTATCGTTTCCCTTCTCAGGATTTGCTGTACGCGGGAACGATCACAAAGATCGGGGAAAAAGATTCTCCGATAACCAACCATCATCACGCGGTCGAGCATCTTTTTCAGACATTGTTGACCCACAAGATCGTCAGCAGTTTGGATGAGATCGTGGCGGTCGGGCACCGGGTCGTTCACGGCGGAGAGCGTTTCACCCAGCCGGTCATTATTACTCAATCAGTCATCAATGAAATACGGGAATGCGTGCGGTTAGCGCCGTTGCATAATCCCGCTAATCTCGAAGGGATCCTTGCCTGCACGAAATTGTTGAAAAGAGTCCCGCAAGTCGCGGTATTCGATACGGCATTTCATCAGACCATACCCGACTACGCCTATATGTATCCGATCCCATTGAAGTTCTATACAAAAGACCGCATTCGTAAATATGGTTTTCACGGCATTTCGCACCAGTATGTCGCCGAGAAAGCCGCCCATGCTTTAAAGCGGCCGCTTCAGTCGCTTAAGCTGATCACCTGCCATTTGGGAAACGGCTGCAGCATTACGGCGATCCGGAACGGCAAATCTATCGACACATCCATGGGATTTACGCCGTTGGAAGGGGTCATGATGGGAACACGCTGCGGAGACATCGATCCGGCGATCATCGGTTTCTTGGTGAAAGAGGAGCATTTGACTTCGCAGGAAGTCGATACGATTTTAAATAAAAAGAGCGGATTGTTGGGTATCTCCGGCATCAGCAACGATATCCGCGGGGTCCGGGCGAAACTGAAGACTGACAGAAACGCGCGCCTGGCGTGGAATATGTTTGTGTACCGGATCAAAATATATATCGGCGCCTACTATTATATTCTGCAAGGCGCGGACGCGATCGTGTTTACGGCGGGCATCGGTGAGAATAACCCGGATATGATCAAGGAGATAACCGATCACCTTGAGCGGTTTGTTCATAAAAAGACCAAAGTACTGACGATCAAGACCGATGAAGAGAAGATGATCGGCGTTTTGACCTACAACAAAGTTAAAAAGATTTGTCAACGCACTCGTACCGCGTCAACGTATCGCGGTACAAGTACGTGTAAAAATTAATTTTCTCTGAACGGATACCTATGAATATTAATTTAACACTGCACTAGTATCGTTTCAGTGAGAATTAATGTAACAGTGCACTATCAAGAAAAATCCCCGATAACGTTATCCTAAGTTTCTCAGAACAAGGCGGTACAATATGAGCAATACCATCGCGATGATCATTGCCGGGGAGCAATTCAGAGATGAGGAATTATTCGTGCCGCAGGCTCTGTTTGAGCAGCAGAAATACGCGGTTGCCATTATTGGAAAAGAGGCCACGGTCGCACGCGGCATGCTGGGCGGAAAAGTAAAGATACAGCGGACCATAGAGGATATCCACGCGGATGAATTCGCGGCAATCGTTTTGGTCGGCGGCAGCGGCGCGACCGTATTCTGGGACGATATTTCTCTTCACACCCTGTTGAAAGAAGCGTATAATAAACGCCGGGTGATCGGGGCAGAATGTATTGCTCCGGTAACCCTTGCGAACGCGGGAATCTTAAAGGGTAAGAAAGCAACGGTGTGGAGTTCTGAATCCGCGCAGCTGATTGTTGGGGGAGCGGAATATACCGCGGAAAAAGTAACCGTGGATGGGAATATCGTAACGGCAAACGGCCCGCAAGCCGCAAAAGCGTTTGCGCAAGCCGTTTTAGCCGTACTAAAGAAACAAGGGTGAAAGAAATGATATTACGGGAGTTTTTACGATCTAAGATATCGAACGCGAAAGTCACCGCGATGAAGCTGTACTATGAAGGCAGCATCACTATCGATGAAGATATCTTGCAAGCCGCAGACCTGCGCGAGGGTGAGAAAGTCGAAGTGTTGAATGTCAATACCGGGGCGCGGTTTCAGACGTACGTCATTACGGGTGAACGGGGTCGCGGGCAGATATGCCTGAACGGGCCGGCTGCGCGATTGGGTTATGAAGGAGACACGGTTATCGTGTTGTCGTACGCGCTCATCAGCGAAGACACGATGAAACAGGCAAAAACAAAATTCGTCTATCTCGATGAGTCCAACAAAATTAAGAATACACACGTACGGTGAGTCAGTTCTGAAGAAGAAAGCCCATCCGGTTCCCAGCGTCACGGACGAGATCCGTCAGTATCTTGACGCGATGGTCGAGGCTATGCGCAGCAATAAAGGCGCCGGCCTTGCCGCCAACCAGGTAGGGTTGGATCAACGTATTCTTGTGGTCGAGTATGAGCATACCGTGTACAAGCTGGTGAACCCGGACATTATTCAGAAGAGCGGAGACATCGAGTTCGAAGAAGGGTGCCTGAGTTTTCCCGGCCTCTATTTTAAGGTCAAACGCGCGGAAAAACTCTGGGTTGACTTTCTCGATGAGCAGGGACGCCGGCGGACGATACAAACACAAGGGGTCTTAAGCGTGATCGTTCAGCATGAAGTCGACCATCTCAACGGGGTATTGTTCATCGACCGGATCCCGTTCCCGATGAAACTAAAATATTTTAAACAGTTACAGGATATACAGAAAGAGTCCAAAGCGCATGAGCACTTGCAAAAATCAAGCCAATAATACGCGCCATTGCACATGCACGTACACGTGCAGCAGAAAAGGGATCTGCTGTGAATGTGTGCAGTATCACCGGTCCCTCAATGAATTACCCGGGTGTTTCTTTTCTCAAAGCGATGAAGCGCGGTATGACCGTTCGGTAGCGTTTTTCGTCGCGCGCAATCAAACAAAAACTACGTAAACGTATGCGTGATCTGGTCATCATCGGCGGTGGCATTGCCGGTATCAGTGCGGCGTTATATGCTACCCGCGCGTCGCTTGATTTTGTGCTTTTGGAAGGGTTGAACCTGGGCGGGCAACTATCGTTTATCGAGAAAGTCGAGAATTACCCGGCGTTAACGGCTCTGTCCGGGTATGAATTCATCCAGTCATTGTGCAAACAGTTGGAACATTTCTCCGTGCCGGTATTGAATAAGAAAGCGCTGACCGTCCAGCAGCAAGAACCCGGTTCTTTTCTCGTACGGTGTACCGATGAGCAGTTTGCCTGTCGCAGTGTGGTGGTCGCTACCGGCGCCGCCCCGCAGAAGCTGGGAGTAGCCGAAGAAGGACGGTTTGAAGGAAAGGGGATATCGTATTGCGCGGTCTGCGACGGATATTTTTACAAGAACAAAGTCGTCGCGGTAATCGGCGGCGGCAATACCGCGCTTGAAGAAGCATTGTACCTGTCGCGCATAGCCCGCGAGGTGATTCTTGTCCATCGCCGCGACGCGTTCCGCGGTTTTCCGTCTTTGGTCCAGCAGGTCCGGAAGACTACGAATATCTCGGTCCGTTATAACAGTATTGTGCACGCCTGCCAAGGGCAGGAGGCTTTGCAGGCGATCGTGTTGGCGGACGTAAAGACCGGAGCGCAGAACACGGTCCCGTTATCAGGGATGTTTGTCGCCATAGGGTATGTACCGAATACAGAATGCGTGGCGTCGTTGGTAACGCTCGATGAGAAAGGCTTTATCCTGACCGATGACCGGTTGGCTGCATCCTGTCCGGGAGTATTCGCTTGCGGAGACTGCCGGAAAAGGCCGGTGAAACAGCTTATTACGGCCGCCGCAGAAGGAGCAAGCGCTGCGTTACGCGCCTTTGAATACTTAAAAGACCACACATCGTGAATAGAATCATTTCTACCCTGTTAAAGTACGCGGTAAGCGCGGGCATCATTTATATATTGCTTGTGCACATCCCGTATCAGGAAGTGATCAAGCTCTTGAAAACCGCCGACAAGGGCCTGATCGTCGTGGCGTTGCTGGTTTCTTTCTTTCCGTATATCGTCGGGACCCTGCGCTGGAAAATACTTTTGAAACAGCAAGGGGTCCTTTGCGGTTATAAAGAGTTATTTCTGATCGGATTGGCCAGCCTGTTTTTTAATCTCTTTTTTCCTTCGCTGATCGCTTCGGACGTATTCAGGACAATAGCCATCTCGGCCAAGGGTAAAGACAGCAAGAAGATTTTCTCGACCGTATTTATGGACCGTTTCAGCGGCCTTGTCGGAATGGGCTTATTGGCAACCATGGCTTATCTTTTTGGCCGGCATACGTTGGATAATTCGGTCATTCTCGTGCCGTTGCTCGTTTTTGTCGGGATCATCGCCATCGTGACCATGGTGGTATTCAGCAAGCGGTTCTTTAACCTTCTCATGGGCATTCTGAAAAAACAATGGAAGATCACCAGAAAGCTGCATGAGGTCCATGACCAATTGTATTTTTTTAAGAAAGAGCCGCGTACCTTTCAGTTGAGCGTGTGGTATTCTCTGGTTATACAATTGTTCGCGCCGCTGGCGTGCTATTATTTGTTCCGCGCTTTCGGAACCGATATCGATTTGATCACCGTATACGTGATCCTGCCGATCGTCTTGGCGATCAGCAGCATTCCCATAACGATTTCCGGCCTGGGGACCCGGGAAGCCGCGATGGTCTATTTCTTTTTACACGCCGGTGTCCTTGATAAAGAAGTCCCTTTGGCCGTATCTCTTTTTCTTTTCTTCTTTTCGGTTGTCGCTGCCGTAGCGGGAGGGATCGTCTATGTTGTGTTTTATCATCGATGGGTACAATCTCATAAAAACCCAGCCTGAATTAAAATCGTTAGTATTAGCTGAAAGCCGTTCCCGGCTGATCCGCCGTATGGAACAATTCGCCGGCAGGCTTGCTTCCCCGAGAAGAACGGTGCACGTAATGGTCGTCTTTGATGGGAAAGAAGAAGTGTATTCTTCCGCGCGTCCTTCGTCGATAATCAAGGTCATCTTTACCCGGCGCGAGAAAGCCGATGATTATATCAAGCGATTCGTCCAGACGCATCCGCAGGACACGATAAAAGTCGTCAGCAATGACCGTGAAATCCGTTCGGCTTGCCATAAAAAGAATACGGAAAGCCTGACGATCGGGACTTTCTCGCGTAAAGTCCTTGATGTTTTGCAGACTGAGCCGGAGCAAGCCATACCTGCGGGCAGGGCACGCACGATCACGCAGTATGTGGAAGAGATGCTGTTGAAGAAGTATAAAAATAAAGAATAGTACTTAGCAGTTAGTTCTTAGTCCTTAGTACTTCGTGAAGAGTTAAGAGACAAGAAGGATCAATCTTTTTACTAAAAACTAAGTACTTTGAGCTCATTGTGAAATGAGCATGTGCGGGAGAACCCGCTGTGCGTAACAAGAAACCAATGGCGAAATCAAAGAGCTTTATAAAGTTTCTCGGAACAGCCGGCGCGCGGTTTGTGATGATCGAACAATTGCGTTCGTCCGGCGGGATCTGGCTGCAGCATAATCAAACAAAATGCTTGATCGATCCCGGGCCGGGTTCGTTATTGCGATGCCTGATGTCCCGTCCGCGATTGGACCCGAGGACATTGGATGCGGTGATCCTTACGCATAAGCACTTGGACCATTGCGGTGACGTCAACGTCATGATAGAGGCGATGAGCGATGGTTTAAGGCGAACGGCGCGCATCTACGCACCGTCAGACTGCTTTGGAGAACATGGAGTAGTCTATACGTATTTATATCCGCATTTAGAACGTCATGATCTGCAGGTGGGGGCTTCATATACGCTAAAGGACCTGCGGTTTGAAGCGGTGACGCTTAATCGCCATGCTCAGGCAACGTTTGGTTTGAAAGTATATATGGGCGATACCGTTATCGGTTTAACCGCGGATACGGCCTATTACAAAGAATTAGAGCAGATATTTGATAAGAGTGATATACTAATATGCAATACCGTCTTTTATGAACCCCAGGCGCAGTATGACCATCTCAGCTTTTACGAAGCAGTGGATATGGTCAAACGTATGAACGTTCATAAGGTTATTTTTACTCATTTTGGCCGGGTGATGCTTAAACATAGCAAAGAAGCGTTGCGGTATCTCAAAAAAGAGAAGCTTACGGATAAGATCACCCTTGCCGATGACGGTATGGTCGTCAGAATTTGATCGAAGATATGACGGCAGTATAAAAGATTCGCAGGAGGATACCCTATGGATGCAGTGTATTTAAAAGACATCCCGTCGCAATGGTTCAATATTCAATCGATCCTTCCGTTCCCGGTGCCGCCGCCGTTACCCGCAGACGAGGGAACCTGTTTCCCCGGAGCGTTTGCTGCGTATTTTTTCGACGTCCCTTGTCCAGCAGGAAGTGTCCACGAAGAAATATATCGATATCCCCCCGGAAGTTTTAAAGATTTACGGGCTTTGGCGGCCGACTCCCTTGGTCCGGGCGCGAAATTTAGAGAAGTTTCTTAAAACCAAGGCGCGTATTTATTATAAAGATGAATCGGTTTCTCCGGCCGGTTCCCATAAGCCGAATACCGCGGTCCCGCAGGCGTATTATAACAAGAAAGAGGGGATCAGGATGCTGACGACTGAAACCGGCGCAGGCCAGTGGGGTAGCGCGTTGTCCTTCGCCTGCAATCATTTCGGGATCAAGTGCCGGGTCTATATGGTCAAAGTCAGCTATAATCAGAAACCCTATCGCCGCCTGCTGATGCGGTTATGGGGCGCGGAAGTCTTTTCGTCCCCTTCCGGACATACCGCGGCCGGACGGGCGATTTTAGAGAAAGACCCGCAGTGCCAGGGGAGCTTAGGGTTGGCGATATCGGAAGCGATAGAAGATTGCCTGCATCGGGAGAATACCCGGTATACTTTGGGCAGCGTGTTGAATTTTGTGCTGATGCACCAGACGGTTATCGGCATCGAGGCGCGGCAGCAGTTGCAGAGAGTTAAAGAAAAGCCCGATATGATCATCGGTTGCGTGGGTGGCGGCAGTAATTTCGCCGGGATAGCATTTCCTTTTATCGAACAGGTATTGAAAGGGAAAAAGATCACTCTTATCGGGATTGAACCGAAGGCGTGCCCGTCTCTGACCAGGGGGCCGTACAAATATGATTTCGGCGATACCGCCGGGCTTACGCCATTATTAAAAATGCATACGTTAGGGCATGATTTTATTCCGTCGCCGATCCACGCGGGTGGGTTACGGTATCATGGGATGGCGCCGTTGGTATCTTTATTGCTGCATCATAAATTGATCACTGCCGAAGCGTATCATCAGAAAGAAGTTTTTGAGGCGGCCAAGATCTTTATTGAGACTGAGGGAAAGATCCCGGCACCGGAGACAGCGCATGCGATAAAGTCAGTTATTCATCATGCACGGCAGAGTAAAAAAGAGCAGTGCATACTCTTTAACTATAGCGGACATGGATTCTTTGATTTGACCGCCTACGAGAGTTTTATGGACGGGAAAATGGATGATTCGCCTTTCGAAGTATAGACGCAAACATGCTTGAATACTCTGAAAGAAAGCACCTTAAGTTTTGGCGGTCTGTTGCGGTAGCATATTACATGCTTATTCTTTTTTTGCTCCTATCCCCGCCAGAGTATTATCCGAGTATCGAGATCCCTTTTATGGATAAAATTGTCCATGCGGCAATGTTCGGGATTTTGGGAATGGTATTGCAGTATATAACCATCTATCAACACCGGGCTTTAAAGGTCGGGATCTTGCTGGCAGGGATCAGCGAATTTTTGCAGGCTTTTACTCCGTCACGCACCGTAGACCCGTTTGATTTTGCCGCGGATGTTTGCGGGATCGCGTTGGGAGTGTTCCTGATACAAAGAATATCGTATCTTCGGCAGAGAAAGTAATGCATTCGTAGGTACAAGGCGAGAAAATAACAGGAGAGAAATCATGGAAAAAACGTCATGGGGGACCGATGAGCAGATCACCGCGACAATGTGTTATTTATTGGGATGGGTTTCCGGCTTGTTGTTTATATTCCTGGAGCCGCGTAATAAAACGGTCCGTTTTCACGCGTGGCAGTCTTTATTGGTGTTTTTGCCGTTACAGCTGCTCATCGGCGTTTTTATGATCATTCCTTTCGTCGGCTGGTTCTTTCTTTTCCCGCAGATGGCGTTAGGCTATATCGCGTTATGGCTTTTTCTGTTGGTCAATACCTATCAGGGAAAGAAAGTCGCCCTTCCTTTCTTTGGCCAGATAGCGGAAAAATATTCAACAGCGCGCGGGGCTTAACCGTACCGGGATCCGTGAGTTTTTATGAAAAGCCTAAGTAGCCGGCTATATGTGTCGGCTCTTCTTGTTATTTGTGGGCTGATTCTTTCTATCGGGATCAGAACGCGTTTCTTTCAAAATAGGCCCGGCATTATTTTAATAACTATTGACGCGTTAAGGCCGGACCACCTCGGTTGCTATGGATACGAAAGAAATACCTCTCCGAATATCGATAGCTTATCAAGACAGGGAGTGCTGTTTACCCAAGCGATTTCTCAAAGTTCACACACGGCTCCTTCGAATAGTTCTCTGATAACGTCGTCATATGTTCAGGACCATCGCGTAGAAGACTGGGGGTATCAAATAAGCCGGAGGGTCATGTTTTTGCCGAAAGTTTTGTCGTGGAAAGGATACACGACGGCTTTTATTTCAAACCAGTACGTACTTCCCTTAATAAACGGTTTTTTGAACGGGTTCGGCACTTTTAAGATGATGCGCCGGGATATAAAAGAAGCAAAGAAACATAACGCATGGGTTACTGATCAGGCCATAGATTGGCTTCGGCACAATTCCGGCAAGAAGTTCTTCCTCTGGGTGTATTATTTAGGGGTCCACGGCCCGTATGCGCCTCCGGCACCGTTCGATACGATGTTTCTCCATGATGCGTATTCAAAAGAAAGAGAAATCCCTGTCGCGGAAAACGATGAACAGTTTGTCGTTAACCGGATCCCCGGTTATGTCGCGCGAGGGGGAATTACTGACACCGGGTACTATATTTCTCTTTATGACGGGGAGATTCGTGCCGTAGATCATGAGATCGGCCGCTTGATCTCCGAAATACGGGCGTTGCAGTTGGATAAAAGAACGATCGTTGTTCTCACCGCGGACCATGGGGAAGGAATGGGTGAACATGACGCGTATTTTTGTCACAGCACTTTTCTCTATGATGAATTTATAAGAATCCCTTTAATCGTTATATTCCCTGAAAAAAAGAATGCCGGCAAGAAAATCGGCAGTCAGGTCAGAAGCATAGACATTATGCCGACGTTTTTTGATGCGGCCGGGATGCCGTATGTGAATTTATTCCTGAAAGGGAAGAGCCTCATTCCTTTGGTGGAAGGCACGTCGACGATGTTTCCCGCGTACGCTTACAGTACGTTCCTTGAACGCCACACGGTCCGGACAAACGATTGGAAGTTGATATTCAATACGAAGACCAATACCTATGAACTTTTTGATTTAAGACGCGATCCGCGTGAAAAAATGGACCTGTCCGGGACGGAAAAAGATATGTTTGATACGCTCTTCAGGCGCATGAAAGGATATTTAGGCCCGCGCTGGGAAAGGGGATCTCCTCGCCGGGCGCTTTCTTTTCAGAATGTCAGAGAACAACTGAGATCCTTAGGGTATGTTCAATAGAAAAATAATACGGGATGAATAGAACGTTAGTCGTCATACCGACATACAATGAGCATGGTACTATCGGCGCGCTTCTTCGGCAAATCAAAGCTTTGCCGGTGCGGGTAGAGATTCTTGTCGTTGACGACCATTCTCCGGACATGACCGCAGAAGAGGTCCGGGCGTGTCAGCAGGCCGATAAAGATCTTCATCTTATCGTTAGAGATCGAAAGAAAGGGCTGGGGAGCGCGTATCGCGAGGGATTTAAATATGCAGTAGACCGGGGATATGATAGTGTGATACAAATGGATGGTGATGGGTCGCATGATCCTTCGCACATCCCTTATTTTATCGAACAGATGGACCGGTGGGATGTCGTTATCGGCAGCCGGTATGTAAAAGACGGACGCATTTCCCAGTGGTCTTTTTCGAGGGCGTTCCTCAGCAGAACGGCAAATTATTTTATTCGGTTTTTGTTGCGGGTGCCGCTCAATGATTTTACGAGCGGATACCGTTGCATGAAGAAGGACGTCTTGGAGAGGATCCGGATCCAACGCAGTACGGCACAAGGATATTTTTTCCAGATAGAGCTTACGTATCGAGCGTTTCAGAGTAATGCCAAAATCATGGAAGCTCCCATCTGTTTCAACGGAAGGGTCCACGACCGGTCAAAGATGTCTTTCGCGATCGTTTGGGAGGCTTTTTTCCGGGTCGTAGGATTGGCATTTTCCCGCGGCAAAAGATATCCGGTGTAGAACGTACCGGCGGTTCTGTATCCGCAGGATGCGGTCCGGCGTGTGATTTTTTTAAGGAGAAAATAGAGTAAGGCTAAAGTGCCGCATCGGTCTCTTTAACGGAAATGAAGAGAGGGTTTTTATGGACTATTTAAAAAGAATAATTTTTTTGGTCTGTATTCTCGGTTTCACGGATAAGCTCGTTGCCCGGGATGTCCGTATCGATAACGTACGCATTTTTAAGCTTGAAACGCAGAAAAGGATGTCGTTAATTCAATTCGATCTTTCTTGGGAATCTTCCTGGCGGGAAAAGAAGGATATTGGAGGAGAGAAGAACTGGGACGGGGCATGGGTTTTCTTCAAGTATCGGATAAAAGAAGGCAAAGGCTGGAGTCCGTGGCAGCACGTAGATCTGTCCGGGGAAGGGCTCCAGGTGCCGAAAGGCATCCAGATCGAATTTGGCAAAAGCGGTGAAGCCAATAAAGGGATCATCGTCTACCGGTCGTCTGCGGGCAGCGGCGATGTCCTGGCGAAAGGAATAACGGTCAAGTGTGCCCATGAGGTCCGGGAGGGCGCCGAGATCGAAGTAAAAGGGTACGCGTTGGAGATGGTCTATATCCCGGCAGGAGCGTTTTATGCCGGGGGTGCCGGCGAAGGAGCGCTGAACATTCTTTGTGAGGGAGGGGCGCGGCAGGAAAAGAAGCCGTTTCTGATAAAAGACGAAGGCAAGATCATCATCGGGCCGAATCCGGGTGAACTGTACTATGACCGGCAATTCGGTAATGGCGGCGACCAGCAGGGGGATATCCCGGCGGAATATCCGAAAGGATATAAGGGTTTTTATCTGATGAAATATGAATTATCGCAAGGGGAATATTGTGATTTTTTAAATAGTTTAACGCCGGAGCA
>Ga0172371_10007058_pt1 | contig 16112 bp, 12 predicted proteins | sample Lak12m_FD_114543 | JGI IMG/M metagenome (GOLD analysis project Ga0172371, IMG submission 114543) | Freshwater microbial communities from Kabuno Bay, South-Kivu, Congo - kab_022012_12m | ecosystem: Environmental > Aquatic > Freshwater > Lake | place: Democratic Republic of the Congo: South-Kivu...
CTTGCGCTCGAGCACGAAGTCAAGTACCTCCTGTGCCTGCTTGTTGGCAATCTCCTTGAGCAGCCAGCCGTAACCCTTCTGCACCATATCGTCTTCATCTTCAAGCAGGATATCCGCTGTCTTGTACGCCTCCGGCAGGTACTTCTCCCGCTTCGCGGCAAGTATCAGCGCGACCGCGGATGCGCGGCGCAGCCAGCGTTTTCCCGAGCGCGCCCACCTCTGAACCCGGGGCAGGAACTGCGGAAACCTGAGCAGGAACTCGCCGACCGCTCCGCCGCAGAAGGTATCGCACGCGGCCCAGTTGGAAACGTAACTCTTGAGCCAGCGTTCGAGGATGGCGAAATCGGAAGGCTCAAGCTTCTTGGCCAACCTGCCCGCCCAACTGAAGGCGATCGCGTGTTCCTCGTACTTCGGCGCAGTGCCTGATCGCGAAAACGGGGTCTGTACCGCGCGTCCTCGCGCATGGGACTGCCACGGCTTTCCGTCGAGGAAAACCGTGGCTGTACCTGCTCTGGCGGGCTGTCCCCGCTTTCGCGCACGACCTTGTCCCAAGCCCCCGTGCAGTATTTCGCATATCTCGAATATCTCGCGCTTCGGCAGGTGTTTGACCCTGTTGAAGTACTCCTTCTGTATCCTGCGTGCGTCCGGAGTCCTTACGCCGTAGACATCTACTGGCTCCTTGAAGAATCGCTGCACCGACTCGCGATACTCAGGGTCCGCCGCCGCCGCAAACTCGCGCCTGATTGCTGACACCAGATCTTCCGGCTTGACCGGTTCCACTTCTGACCTCATCGCCATCTATTTCCTCTCCAGCTGCGCCAGACGGTCCTTGAGTACCTGTTCGTTTGGATGCCTAAGGAGTACCTCCTTGCAGACACGCAGGGCGTCGGCTTTCTTGCCGTTGGCAAGGTACGCCTCAACAACCGTGTCCCAGATATTCGCGTCGTCGGACAACTCGACCGCACGCAGGGCATACTTGAGTGCGAGCTTCGCCTTGGCTTGGGACACGATCCCAATTGAGGACAATTGGGTCATGTCCCGCGCCGTTGCGAGGTTCCACGCGAGGCCGTTCAGCTTGCCGGCGAGTTCCTTCTTCGCCCGGTCGTACGACGGAAAGTGCTTCAGGAACGCCTCGTAGCGCACAATCTGGATTGTATCCGGCACGTCGCGGAGCGAGTCGGTCAGCCTGGTCCACGCCTTGAACGCGTCAGCGTTGAACTTGATGTTGATGCTGTCGTGGTGCGTGTCGAACCATGCCTGCCACTTCGCCTGCACGTAGCGCTCCGAGTCCGGCAGGTCGGACCCGGCATAGGCCGAGATGTAGTTCGGCACGTTCCGGTCGTAGTTGTAGAACGCATCAATCGATGGGAAGGACAGCGACTTGATGAGCAGGTCGATGCCTTCGACCTGATACAGAGCGCACAGCGCCTTGGCGCAGGCACGCTGGACGTAGACGTCCGAGTAGGGCGCGCTCTTGCCGCTTGGGACACGATCCGAAACGTCGGACGTTTCGGTCATGTCCCCGCGCGCCGCCTTGCGCAGCGGCTCGACTCCGGCTGGCTCGCCGATGCTGCCGATGGCGTCGGCTGCCGCGCATCGCACGGATGATGCCTTGTCATTCTCAAGCACGTTCACCAGCAGCGGCAACACCTCGCCACTCGGCCTCACCTTGCCGGTGAGCACCACCGCCATCCGGCGCACATCCTCGGACGTATCCTCGGTCGCGAGCTTCCGTGCTAGTGGTTTGGCCTTGGCCGACTCAAGCCGGATGAGCGACCGCAGGGCGAATCTGCGCACCTGAGCGTTGCTATCCTTCTCGGCGACCGTCATCAACGCGCCCTCGGCATTGGTGATGTTCCACAGTCCGATGTCGTCGGCCACTATTGTCCGGACCTCCGGGTCAGATGCGGAAAGCAAGGATGGAACGTTCAGACTTCCCTTGTCGCCGGTCAGTCCAGGCTGGATCCAATGGTGAAGGCACGCAAGGTAGTCCCGATTGTCATCGGTCCTGTGCCGGAGTATGTCGAGCACAACGTCGCGCGCCCGCGGGTCCTCGGCAATGATGTGACCTATGGTACTGAATCGACCCAAGTTCCCGCCCCGCAACGAATACATGTACGCCGTCCCATCCTGCACGGCTGCGCCGAACCGAAGCATCTCCTGACTAGGGGCGGTGACCATATCTGTCACATCGCCACCCCTCCACTCCATATCGAGGAAGATGCCGTGGCCGAAGCTGTGGGTCTCGGAGTTGTCGGCCCGATTGCGAACCTGATAGTCATCATTGCCACCCAGGTCAAGGCAGATGGCATAGGGCCACGCATTCGGGTCCGACTCGGGCCAGACCCCGCCGAAGCTGTGCCAGTCATTCATCAACACCGCCCCTTTGGGGCGGTCGCAGATGTAGGTATCGTTGCCCTTGTAGTCGATGAAGAGCGAATAGGAGAACGGCTTGCACCCGGTGCCGTAGGATGACGTCGTGGACTTGTAGGTATCATTCCCCTCGTAGTCAATCAGGAACCCGGGCGAACGGTCGCCGCCTGAACCGCCGGCACGGAAGCCTCCTTCGTAGACGTCATCGCCCTTCTTGTCTATTAGAATCGCATTGGTGACGTGGATGCCCGAGCCCTGACCGGTGCCGCAGACGTAGTGGTCGTTGCCCTCGTCATCTACGAGCACGCCCAGGGACATGATGTACGAACCACCTTGGCAGTTCCAGCCTTTGCTTACGTATTCGTCGTTGCCCTTGTCGTCAACGAGCATCCCGACACCACCATACGCGACCAGCTTCTTCTCCCACGGGTATGCGCGGAACGATAGTGCTCCGCCCTGCCCATATCCTGGCATCCCGCCCATCGCGTCCTTGGTCGAGTCACACGCCAGCCGGTACTTGTCGTCCCCTTCGACGTCAGAAAGGACGCCGAGCCCAAGTGTCGTGGCTGAGCCCTGCCCATTCGAGGCGCAGTCATACACGTCATCACCCGAATCGTCGAGAACCATGCCGAGCCCGAACATCCCCGCGCCCTGGCAGAACGTGTGAGCGCTGAACGTATCATTACCCGCCTTGTCCCACAGCACGCCCACGCCCATGATGCCTATGCCCTGTGAGAAATGCTTGGCCATGTACACATCGTTGCCGGCAAGATCAACCAGCATGCCAACACCAAGGAACCCAAATCCCTGCACGTAGCTGGAGTCCGGTGCCTCGTACCGGTCGTTGCCAGCCAAGTCCATACAGACACTGACCGGCCGGTCAAACGCCGTCGCTCCGGCGTTGTTGAGGTAGACGTCATCTCCACCCAGGTCAACCTCCAACGCCGCGTCGGTGCGGAGCGTATCCACGCCGAACCCGGACACGACAACCGTGCCTATGGGGCTGTCGAATTCGACAACCGTGTCGGCCTTGGCCCCGGGCCGCAACAGACGGTCCGGACCGAGACGCTGCACTTCTGCGGCGTATGTACGAACCGCGGCGGCGAGAGTCCCGAAGCGGGTGACCGGTTCGTGGCACGGGAATCGTCGGGCCCGGGCGATGAAGTCCAATTGGCCATCCGTGTTGCCGGTCAAATCCGCCATCCGTTTGCCGTCCGCCGAGAGATAGTAGCCCGGGTTGGCGCGAAAGAACGCGCTGTCCTCTCCGGTCAGCCCCCGTCTGGCCCAACGTAGACGACCGTCTGCCTTCTCAAGCGCATCATACAGAGGAGCGAAGGCACGCAGGTGCTCCGGTGACAGCCATGCCCCGAGGTGCTGCTCGACGAACACCCACACGCTCGTGTCACTCGGAGATGGTGGTCGGCGCCAGTGCTCGCTCCAGGCGAGAATCTCGACCGCGGTCGGTGCCACGCCGGCAGGCCCGTCTGTCCGCTGCCCGCTCACAACCTGACTCGAGATGCTCTCGGCCCACTGCTTCATGAAGAGCGGCCGGCTCGCGACAAGGTCGATGACGTCGAAGCGGCAGCAGTAGCGGTAGCCGCCTTCCCAGCCGCGCGGGAGCTCGACGTTCCGCACGTCGAGCCCGATGCGGGCGCCAGCATAGTCCAGCGGATTCCCGATTGACTCCGCCTTGATTGGCACCGGTACCGGGTCCTGTTGGAACCACGTCTCTGGGCCGTACTGCTTGACCGGCTCCGCCCACACTGCCGCAATGATCACGAGTATCAGAATCCCTGATCTCAAGCACCCTCCTTTCGGAGTCCACACAGCTCCTCGCTCACTTGCCACATCCGCGCGGCCAACTCCGGGTCAGCGGCGTCGCGTGACGAAGGCACCGACCGCCGCTTCTCGAAGTACTGCCCTGTAACGCCCGCGACCTCCGGGGCAGTCGCGAGCCAGACAAGCGTGTCCGCGCCCTGCTCTGGTGTCTTCCCGCCAAAGAAGTCTGCCAGCCGCTTGCTGAAAGCGTAGAACCAGCCCTCTTCCTGACCGATGTTGGTCTTGACCAAACCCGGCGTCATCGCATTGACCGTCACTCCTTTACCGTCCAGCCGACGGGCGAACTCGACCGTAAAAAGCAAACCTGCCAGCTTGGAGTTCGCGTACGCCTTCATCGCCGAGAATCTGCGGCGGAGTTGCAGGTCATCGAAGTCCAGCCTGGCCTGCTTGTAGATGCTCGATGAGACACTCACGATGCGCGACGGCGCCGATGTGACGAGCAGGTCGAGGAGCAGATTGGTCAGCAGGAAATGGCCGAGGTGGTTGAGCGCAAAGGTGTACTCGAAGCCGTCGACCGACTCCCGCCGCTTGCTGGGCGATACGCCGGCGTTGTTCAGGAGTACGTCGAGCCGCGAGTACCGCTGCCGGAACTCGGCTGCGGCAGCCCGAACCGCCGCTAGCGACGACAGATCGGCAACGATGAACCCAATGCTCTGGTTTCTGGTGGCGCTCTGCATCTCCGCAGCGACCTGCGCGCACTTCGCCGAGTTGCGGCTGAGCAAGACAACCGTCGCGCCCTGATGCGCCAGCGCATCTGCGGCAGCCCGGCCTATGCCGGACGTAGCGCCGGTCACCAGGCATACCTTGCCGGTCATTGCACCAGTCACGTCTGTGATTCTAGAAGGCAGACGCCGCAAGTCAAACCGCCGTGCGCACGGGGCGCGGACGATGTCGGACCGGAGCGCAGGTAGACCGGCCCAGGCCGGCTAGCGTCGAAGCTCGACGATCAGTTCTGCAAGTCGACGCGGCAGGGCCTGGTCGATGTGCGGCTGCGCGTGGCCGTGCGCGATTTCCTCGATGCGTTGAGCCCTTGCGGTTGAGCCCGGTTCGGTGGTCTCGGCTACATTCAGGAAAGCCGTAATGATGCTTCGGTAGTTGCCAACCTGCTGTTGCGGAAGCCCCAACGCCGACGAGGGCGCGTGTCTAATCGGACAGGCTAGACCGGGTCGGCAGGCTGGCCGAGCGTACGCTGGGCAAGCTTGATGAACTCGCGTGCGCGGCCGATGTGCTTCGCGGCTTCTTCTTGGGACCGGGGCGATTCGGCATCGTAGTCGCCGAGAAGGCGGCTGTCCTGCGCCTGAATGAGATGGCGGTGGAGTTCGGGTGGGACCCGCCCGGTCTTGGTGAAGTGCTGGCCGAATGCGGACACGACCGCTGCATGACTTGTGAACGCGAGCCCATCCGCGTCGAGCAATGCCTCGGCGCAGTAGAACATGGCGTAGTAGGCGCGAGAAACCGCAAAACCATGATGTTCCTCGCGAGACAGCAGCTCCGCCGCTCTTGCGCTCTCCTCGGCCTTGTCTACGAGAGCCCTCTGGTCCTTGGTCACACCGGCACGCCCTCAGCCTCGATGTTAAGGAGCAGCGGAATTCGGTCCTGCCTATAGCGGTCCTCGGACATGTAGACGCATGAGATGACTACGTTGTGTTCCAGGGACAGTGCTGCCGAGACCGTCGAGCCGCGCTCGATCTCTTGCCCGACGTTCACCTGCCCCTTGAGCACAACCAGCACATCGATGTCGGAATCCGCATCGGCGTCGCCGCGTGCCTGTGAGCCGTATAGGATGAGCTTCACCAGCCGGTCGCCGTACAGGGCTTCGAACCGACTCCGTAGCTCGGCGAGAATGGATCTGATTCTCGGATTCATCTCGCACCTAATCTAACCGGGCCGGGAGCGAAGTCAACCCCTGAAGCTCGCTGTGACGGGTGAAGATGGATTCATGCCCGCTGGCCGCGGAGCGTGAGAACCAGTTCGGCCAGACGGTGCAGCAAGGCCTGGTCGATGTGCGGTTGCGCGTGGCCGTGCGCGATTTCCTCGATGCGCTGAACCCTCGCATTTGAGCCCGGTTCGGTAGTCTCGGCGACGTTCAGGAAAGCCGTAATGATGCTTCGGTAGTTGCCAATCTGCTGTTCAGTGAGCCCTTGGGACTTGAGCAGGTTCAACGCCGCCTCGATGACCGGTTTGCGCGCTTCTTCCCGGGCCTGGTGTTCCTTGAACGCCTGGGCCAGCCACTCACTGCGACACAGGTCATAGTCGGTCTGGAGCCTGTGTCGGGGTGGAAGCAGCATCAGGTGCTTCGCCTGCTCGGCCGGCGGCAGCCAGGCCAACTCACCTTTCGCCTCCATGTCATTGAACAGTCCAATCACAGCTTTGAGCAAGTAGTCGATGATGTCGGCCGGTGCGGCCTTGCGCTCGGCCCATGCCCGGCAGCGCTTGAGCCGTCGCTCCCGCAAGACCGGCCGCAGTTGCCTGGTCTGGTAGAGAATCCTGAAGACCTTGCGGCCGTAGTCAGCCACGATCTTGCGCTCTCTGCTCATCGGCTTTGCCCCGAGTCCATTCAGTTCGTGGTGGAGCATCACCTCGATTACCTTGCGCAGGTTCCACCAGGCGGCCGCCTCACGCAAGGCGAGAATGGCTGCGTCCTCTTGCGGGCTTGGGACACGATCCGAAACTCTACGGGAGTTACGGTCATGTCCCTGCGCCGCGCCGGGCCGACGGCCGCGTCGCCGCCGGGACGGAATGACAATTGGCGCGCTGAGAAAGCCGTCAAGAAACCCCGCTAGATTCTGAGATGTGGCTCGACAGGCGTGCAGGTAGTCAAGCACCAGCCGCACCGATGGATTCGGGACACGACCTGCCTCAAGCCTGGCGATGAGCTTGTGGCCATACTTGCCGCCCGCGCCGGTCGCTTGCGCAATCTGTCGCTGCGTCAGGCCGGCCCGGGAGCGAAGCTGCCTGAGAACCGGGAACAATCCGACCAAGGAGTCCTTCTCTGCTGCGCCCGATTTCACGATGGCTTGAGTCTACTTAAAAGTATACCAATTAGCAAGCCGTGGTTTGGCTCAAGTAACTAAAATCACAACCAGTTAGGCTGGAATCCACTTTTTCAGGGGTACGGTTCCCCCTAGGCTTTGGCACGCAGTTCGGTACGTGGCCTGCCCTGCAGTCTCGCCCGCCGTTCCTCCCGTAGCTTGCCCCGCGGCCGGGCAAGCAGTCTGGCCTGCAGTCTGGCCCGGTGCCTGCTCCACCGCATGGCCAGTGGCTTGACGGATAGTCTGGACAGCAGCCGGCCCGGTTGCTCCACCCGCCGTTCCTCCTACAGCCTGGCCCGTGGCTCGGCAGGCAGTTCGGACGGCAGCGGGCCACGTAGTTCGGCCTGCAGCTTGCCCCGTCGCTTGCCGGGCAGTTTCCTCTGTTGTCTGCCCCGCGGTATGGCCCGCAGCTTGGCCCGCAACTTACCCCGCAGTTTGCCCGGCCCGCCTTCCCGGACGACAAGAAAGCGTCGGCCGCTGCACAAGGCAGCGGCCGATTGCAACTGGACGCGGTGGACTAGGCCAGGATGTTCCCCTGCTTGTCCTTGAACTTGCCGACGGCAATCATGATGATGTCGATCAGCCAGCCGATTCCGAGAATGCCGCCGGTCAGCAGCCAGACGATACCGGTTCCGATCTTGCCCACGTAGAACCGATGCACACCGAGACCACCAAGGAATATGCACAAAAGTAGTGCCGTTATCTTGCTCTTGTCGGATGTGCCCGCAACCGGGGCAGTACTGACGTCAGCCATTCGGTCCTCCTGTTCGGTCGAAATCGGTCCTCGACGGAATGGTCTATTATTCCATCCGGGCAAGTCAAGCCGCGCCGGGACGATGAATTGGGTAGGAGTCAGCTTGCCAGCACCGACAATCGTGCTACAATTCCGGTATGGGAGAGCCCACAGGCCTTAGACGCCAAGTGAAACCCTGGTTCGTAGTTGTCGCCATTGTCGCGGCGCTGGTCGTGCTTGGCGCGGTCGCCATTGCTTTGGGCATATGGAGGCTCGACCGTGAGTTCGGCCGGGCCAGGAGGGTCGCCACGGCAAACGCCCCTGATGTTCGCGCCAACGACCTGGCGATGAAGCTGAACCTCGCCGGCAACTCCTACGTTGCCGCCGGCATGCACGAGTCCGCCCTCGTCTGCTACCGTGAGGCGCTGCGCATCGCCGAGAAGGCAGGTGCAGCGCAACGGATGGTCGCCAGCTACCAGAACATGAGCGGCATTTTCGACAGCAGAGACATGCCGGAGTCGGCGCATTACTACATGAGCCTCGCCACCGCCCTCAATCGCAGCCTGCGACGACCAAGGCGGATGGGCCGTAGTCTGATCGAGCAGGGCGCATTCCGGACCCGGCAGCTTGGCGACTTCGACAGCGGCCGGGTCTTGCTGGAGAAGGGCCTGGAAAAGGCACGGACAGACGGTGACCGCAGAAGTGAAGCCATGGCCCTGAACTGCCTTGCTTCCGTTCAGGGCATGCTCAGACACTACGATTCAGCCCAGGTCTTGTACGAGAGTTGCGTGGCCGTGAGCCGCGCGGCCAAAGACCCCGTAACCGAGACCTGGGCGCTGCACAGCCTGGCTCTGACCTGGCTCAGGCGCGACCAGCTCGACAGCGCGAAACAGTGGCTGCTGGCGGCGATCGAGTCTGCGCACGAAGGCGGGGTCGTCGGCGAGGAAGCGTCGGCGCTGTTTGACATCGCCTGCATCCGCGCCGAGCAGGGCGGCCTTGAGTTGGCGCGGGTCAACGCCGAGCAAGCTCTCAAGCTCTACGAGCAGGCGGCCGATAACGGTGGCATAAGTGCGTGTCGAAGCCTGCTCGCTGAACTCGAAGACGCCGCCCGCTCGGAGTACCGGGAGCGACTGCTCGATTCCCTGATCGAGCAACGCAAGCGCCAGACCGACCCGGGAATGTAACCGCCTGGACCCGGGACCCCGATCGGAATCCCACTCTTGCCTGACCGGCCGGGGTTCGTTATACTGGCAATCCGCAGAGGCCGTAATTGCCAATTCATCAGTCATTCTCAGCTAACGTCCGAAGTCCTGCGTTATGCATGTCGCGTGATGCATCACGCCGGATAGGCAGGAGGCGAACTTGAAGATATTCATTGACTCCGCTGACATCAAGGAGATCCGTGAGGTGGCAAGCTGGGGCATCCTCGACGGTTGCACCACCAACCCGTCCCTCGTCTGCAAGACCGGCCGGCCGTTCCGCGAATGCGTGCAGGACATACTCAACGTCGTCGATGGCTCGGTCTCGGTTGAGGCAGTATCGACCGACTCGGCCGGCATGATCAAGGAAGGCCTGGACTGGGCGAAGCTCGACCAGTCGAAGGTCACTATCAAGATCCCGATGACGGTAGAAGGGCTGAAGGCTGTCCGCGGCCTGGCCGAGCGCGAGATCAAGACCAATGTGACGCTGGTCTTCTCGATGAACCAGGCCCTGCTTGCTTCCCGCGCCGGTGCGACGTTCATATCGCCGTTCGTCGGCCGGCTCGACGACATCTCGCACGATGGCATGGCCCTGATCCACGACATCGTGGGCATGATTGAGGACTACGGTTTCGACACCGAGGTCATCTCCGCCAGCATCCGCCATCCCCTGCACGTGATCGAGTCAATCCGCGCTGGCTGCCACATCGCGACCATCCCCTACGACATCCTGCTGAAGATGAGCAGACACCCGCTTACCGACGCCGGCATAAAGAAGTTCTACGACGACTACCAGAAGATACCCAAGTTGTAGAGGAAGCGAGGGAAGATGCCAATAGTCGACTCCAAGACAGGCTCCCACGGCAAGACTGCCGGGCTGGGCGAGTTGGTACAGGCCGCGAACATGATGCGCGGTTACGACCTGGTCGCCCTTTGCGCCGCCGGTTCCGGCCACTCCGGCGGCACGCTCTCGATTATGGACGTCACCGCCGCGCTCTACCTGGCGGTGGCGAACCACGACCCCAAGAACCCTGACTGGCCGGACCGGGACCGGATCATCTGGTCAACCGGACACAAGGCGCCGTCGCTCTACCTCGGCCTCGGCATTTCGGGCTACTTCCCGATTGAGGACGTCGTCCTGTTGCGCAAGCTCTACTCTCCGTTCCAGGGCCACCCGCACTGGCTGAAGCTGCCGGGCGTCGAAGTCTCTTCCGGCTCGCTCGGCCAGGGCCTGTCGATCGCCGTCGGCATGGCGCGAGCCGCCAAGATGGACAAGAAGAACCACCGGGTCTATTGCCTGACCGGCGACGGAGAGCAGCAGGAAGGCCAGATCTGGGAGGCGGCGATGGAGGCCGGCGCGTGGGGTCTCGACAATCTCTGCTGCATCCTCGACAAGAACCGGCTCCAGATCGACGGCCCGGTCAAGGAAGTGATGAACATCGACCCGATCGCCGACAAGTATCGCGCTTTCGGCTGGAACGTCACCGAGATCGACGGCCACAACATGCAGCAGATTCTCAAGGCGTTCGAGAAAGCCGCCGCAACCAGCAACCAGCCTACGGTGATCATCGCCAACACGACCAAGGGCAAGGGCGTCGACTTCATGGAGAACCAGGCCGGCTGGCACGGCAAGGCCCCGAACAAGGAGCAACTGGTGCAGGCCCTGAAGCAGCTCAACCTCGACTTCCGCATCGACTACGAGAAGCTGCTCAAGAAGGCCGCCGACTACCAGACCGAGGTCACCACCAGGCTGATGGCCAAGGTGCCCAGGTTCAAGCAGGACTACTTCTGGAACCGCCAGGCAGAGATGAAGGTCGAGATGAAAGCGACCCGCATCGGGTTCGGCGACGCACTGGCCGAGGCCGGAGCGGACAAACGCGTCGTCGCCATCGGCGCCGATATCTCCGGTTCGATTGCCATCTCCAAGTTCTTCGAATGCGACGCGGAGCGCTGCGAGCGCTGGCTGTCGGTCGGTATCGCCGAGCAGTCGGGAACCGCGCTTGCCGGCGGTCTGGCCAGAGAGGGCAAGCTGCCCGTCTTTGGTACCTACGGCGTGTTCGCGGCCGGACGCAACCTCGACCAGATCCGCACCACGGTCTGCTACGGCGGATTCGACGTCCTGATTGCCGGCGCCCACGGCGGCGTCTCGGTCGGCCCGGACGGCGCGACCCACCAGGCGCTCGAGGACCTGTTTCAGATTTGCGGGCTGCCCAACATGCAGGTGGCGGTCCCCTGCGACGCGCTCGAAACCCGACGCGCTACCGAACACATGCTCCTCCACCTCAAAGGCCCGAAGTACCTGCGCTTCGCCCGCGAGGCCACGCCGGTCATTACCCGGGCCGAGACGCCGTATGTCTGGGGCGTGCCCAATGTCTACCGCTACCGCGGCGAGAAACCGGACCTCGTTGACGCGTTCGAGGTCAAGCTCGCCACCGACTACAAGAGCGAGAATGAGAACCTGACGATTGTCGCCTGCGGCCCGATGGTGCCCGAGGCGCTGCGCGCCGCCTGGATTCTCAAAGCGGACTTCGGCCTCGAGACCCGCGTCATCAACATGCACACGCTGAAGCCGTTCAATCCGGCGGCGCTGGTACAGGCGGCGCTCGAGACCGGCATCATCGTGACCGCTGAGGAGCACCAGATCGGCGGCCTCGCCAACTGGGTGTCGCACGCGCTGCACGTCGCGCCCGAACTGTACGGTCACCCGGTCGCGTTCGGCTCGATCGGCGTCAAAGACCGGTTCGGCGAGTCCGGCCAGCCCTGGGAGTTGATGTGGGAGTTCGAGGTATCCGGCGAGCACATCGCGGCCAAAGCTAAGGAGCTGTACGACTTCGCGTCTGCCCCCAAGACCAAGCCGAAGACCGCAAAGAAACCGTCAACCAGGAAGCCGGCGGCGAAGAAACCCCGGGCGAAAAAGGCCAAGCCGACGGATTCGGCCGCCGGGGCCGAATGGCAGGAACCAAGAAAATGAGACTTGCTGAGCGGATGAATCGGCTGGGGACCGAGACCGCGTTTGACTGCCTCTGCCGCGCCAAGGCCCTCGAGTGCAAGATGGACGTGGTCCACCTCGAAATCGGTGAGCCTGACTTCGACACGCCCAAGCATATCCGCGAGGCCGCCAAGAAGGCGCTCGACGACGGCTACACCCACTACGGCCCGTCCGCCGGCCTGCCCGAACTGCGGCAGGCGGTGGCGGCCTATTCCGGCAGGCTGCGCGGGGTTCACTTCAATCCCGAGCAGGTGGTGATAACTCCGGGGGGCAAACCGGTCATGGCCTTCGCCATCATGGCTTTGGTGGAAGAAGGGGATGAGGTCATCTATCCCAACCCCGGGTTCCCGATCTACGAGTCGATGATCAACTACATGGGCGGAACCGCCGTGCCCTCTCATCTGCGCGAGGAACGCGACTTCCGTCTCGATGCCGAAGAACTGTCCTCGCTGGTGAACGCACGCACGAAACTGATCATCATCAACTCGCCTCAGAACCCGACCGGAGGCGTCCTGACACGGGAAGACCTGCGCCTCATCGCCGAGACCGCGCTCGAACACAACGTCTGGATTCTCGCGGACGAGATCTACTCCGAAATTCTGTACGACGGAAAGTTCGAGAGCATCAGTCAGTTCCCGGAGATCCACCAGCGCCTGATTATCCTCGACGGGTTCTCGAAAACCTATGCGATGACCGGCTGGCGTATCGGCTACGGTATCATGCCTCCGCAGATGGTGGACAAACTCGCCCGTATCCAGACCAACACCAATTCGTGCACCTCCACATTCAGCCAGCGCGCCTGCCTCGATGCACTGACCGGCCCGCGCACGGAGATCGACGGGATGCTCGCCGAGTTCAGGAAACGGCGCGACTTCATAGTCGAAGGTCTGTCCGAGATACCGGGGTTCCGCTGCAAGCTGCCGCTCGGCGCGTTCTACGCCTTCCCGAACGTCGAGGGAACCGGCATCGACTCCGAAGTCCTGGCCCACCGGCTGCTCGAGGAGAAGGGCGTTGCCTGCCTTGCCGGGACCTGCTTCGGCAAGTACGGCAACGGGTTTCTCCGCTTCAGCTACGCCAACTCAATCGAGAACATCGCCAAAGCGCTCGAGCGGATCAAAGAACTGGTCAGCCAGAAGTAGCGGCCGATGGCCGCGGAGCGCCATTCGCCAGTCGCCATTCGCCAGTCGCTGGTCCGATTGGGTCACCTCTGCTTCGACGACTTCCTGCTCCTGAGAAAATGGGGACTGTCCCGCGAGTCAGCGAGCTTTGAGGGACTGTCCCCATTTTCCCCCGAGCTGACGTCTGACTGGGCCCTCGCCCTCAACAACGCGCCTCATGTCCTCCGCCATATGGAAGCCACTGGCTGTAGGCTGCCGATTGTCAGTGCTCGTCCGTGTCCGTCCATGTCGTCCATAGCGTCCGCCCAAACCCGTCTTGTGGCTCACTTCGCCCTCGACCTCCTCCGCGCCAAGGCCCCGCCGCTGTACGACGCACTTCCCTGGCACGACTGGGACTTCTCGATTGTCACCAAGCGGTTCCCGCTCTGGAAGACAAGATTCCTGCTTGCCGGCGATGGAACGACAGTGGCGATATGCCGCTGTCGCAAGTCCGCCGGCGTCTACGCCCTGGAGCCCGACGAGACCATCGCCCGCTACATCGAGCGCAAGGCCGCGCTGGAAAAGGTCCGCCGTGTCCGCGTCCTGCACTCCTCCCTCTCTCCCTCTCTCCCTCTTCCCTCTTCCTCTGTTGATCTCGCAGTGGTTGGCTCGAGTCCGGCACTGGAAACTGGCCACTGGAAACTGGTAACTCAAGAGCTGCTTCGCATCTCCTCGAACATACTGCTGGTTGAGAACAGCCCCCTTTGCCCGCCGCTCGACGACAAGGCCCTCGCCGATGTTCAATTCCGGCCTGCCTCAGTCGAGGTACGCGGTCTCGGTCAGCGCCGCTGCTGGTGGCTATCCAGCGACGGGACATGACCCAAATCCTCCAGGGATTTGGGATCGTGTCCCAGGCGTGTGTTGATGGTGAATCCCCGTCTGTCCGCCTGACCCCGCGTCCACTGGCTACCGGACGACTATCGCTCTGGCCGTCTCGTATCCGGCCTCTGTCTTGACGGTAACGAAGTACACGCCGGCAGGCGTTTGGATTTCACGGCCCGCCACGTCCCAGAGCCACTTGCGTGTGCCGACCTTGCCCGGGACCTCGCGCAAGTAGTCGACGACCCGCCCGTCCGCGCTGCTGACCTGCGCCACGAATGGACCCCGGTCCGGCGCGTCGCTGGTTATGACGAAACACCCGCTGCCGCAGGTGGGACTCACTCGCAAAGCGCCAGTGGTGGGTCCTGCCCCGAAGACGCCGCCCTCCTCACCGACCCCAACGCCTTCAACGCCGAAGAACAATACTGCGCTGGCATCGCTCACCGTCACCAGGCTGTCCTGCAAAGTGCAAACGTAGTTGGCTGAGCTCGGGGTGTCGTACATGTCCGCCGGCCTGATGTGCGCCGGGTCCGAGACGTCGAACAGCCACACTCCTTTGTCGCCGTTGGCGACCACGGCGGCGTTCCTGATGACCGCCACGCCGACCATCTCATTGTGGTCCGGGTCCTTGTACCAACCGACTATGTGCGGCTCCAGCGGATTGGAGACGTCAACCACCGTCAGCCCCTCGGTGTAATCAGCCACATAGGCAAGACCGCCGCGGACCGTTAGGCCCGTGGCCGAGCCCCTGAGCGAGCACTCGGCGACCTCTACCGGGGCCAGTGGGTTCGATATGTCGAAGACCTCCAGCATCATGTAGCGGGTGGCATACAGGTAAGGCTGGATCGGATCGAGCGCTATGTCGTAGCAGGAACCCGCGTACCAGCACTTCCCGGCCAGACGTGGCCTGGTGGAGTCCGAGATGTCAACCGCTACGAGGAAGTCAGCGCCGATGTTCTTGAGCCTTCCGACGTAGTAGAGGTGGTCGCCTCGCACAAGGGGCTTGGTGAGAAGCTGAAAGGTATCGGAAGTGCTCACGAACTGGGGGTGCTCAGGGTCGCTCACGTCATAGATGTCCAGGCCCGTGCTTGCACAGAACAGAAGCCCCCCTCTGGCTGCAGCCGCATCGGCTTGCGAAGGGACCCAGCCCATCTTCCGTGGTGCGAGTGGATTGGTCAGCCCATAGATATCCACACCTGATACAAGACGAGGGAAGAAACCGACGCCCTCAGTGACCGCGGGGCGCATGAAGTGCCAGCCGAAAGCGACATTGGTGACGTACGAAGGCTGCGTAGGGTCGGATACGTCCACCTCCACCAGACCGACGGAAGGGTCGGCCTGCAGCATGTATACCCGATTGCTGGATACCCCTATTGCCTCAACCTGGCCGCTCGCACATCGGAACGTGCTGAGTTCCTTCGGCTGGGTCGGGTCGGCAACGTTCAGGACCGCCATCCCTCTGGTGAAGATGGACGGGAAGGCGAGTGTATCGCCGGGCCGCAGCGCGATACCTATGATCGCGGCCCCACCCGGAGGCCGATACGACGAGAGTTCAACGGGAGTGGCTGGTCGACTGATATTGTAGAGAACCAGATTCGGGTGTGCAGTGAGGTGGAGCATTGAGCAGGCGTAGAGGATACTGTCCCTGACGGAGACTTCGGCGCAGCAGAATCCGGAATCCATGACCGACCCCACCTGCACAGGGGTTGCCGGGTCGGTGATGTCAAACACATAGAAGCCGCCGATGCGGGGGTACTCAACGTGCGCTGCAAGATAGAGGGGTCTTCGCGTCTTTGTGTGGGTGATTTGAGGTCTTTTCACAGTCTACTCAGAGTCGTGGCAGAGTTAACGTCAGCACCTTCAGCTTCAGGTACTCCTCGTCTCGAAGTCCGTACGCTCGTCGCTGGATGACCCGGACCTTGTTGTTTAGCCCCTCGACGAAACCCAGCGAGAATTTCTGCTCCAGCCGAC
>Ga0172371_10007059_pt1 | contig 16111 bp, 12 predicted proteins | sample Lak12m_FD_114543 | JGI IMG/M metagenome (GOLD analysis project Ga0172371, IMG submission 114543) | Freshwater microbial communities from Kabuno Bay, South-Kivu, Congo - kab_022012_12m | ecosystem: Environmental > Aquatic > Freshwater > Lake | place: Democratic Republic of the Congo: South-Kivu...
AATCCGCTCGAAGTCGAAGTCAAATTTTATTTATCAGACATGAGTTCTTTCGAGAACAGATTACGCAGTATTGGCGCCACACTGAAGCGACCGCGCACCAAAGAGGTCAACTATCGCTACGACACGTCAGACATGACGCTCTCGCGTGAGCGCCGGGTTTTACGGCTGCGGCAGGATACATCCACCATTCTGACCTATAAAGGTCCGTCGCATGCCAATTTGGACGTAAGTGTCCGACCGGAGATCGAGGTTGAGGTAAGCGATTTTACGGCAACCAGCGAAATACTGGAAGCGCTTGGGTTTTGCCTGAACGTAAAGTATGAAAAATGGCGCACGATCTATCAGTTGGAAGACCTTGAGATCACCCTGGATGAAATGCCTTTCGGCAATTTCACAGAGATCGAGGGGGGCGATCCGGCTCAAATCCAAAAGATGGCCTCCCTGCTGGCCCTGGATTGGAACACGCGCATTCTAAACAGTTATTTGATGCTTTTTGACCGGTTGAAGACCAACAAGGATATTGCCATTAAAGACCTGACCTTTGAGGCTTTGAAGGATTATGAAATTTCGGCAGCGGACCTGGGCGTCAAAGCGTCTGATATCCCAAAATTCTTGTAGAAGATCAAGTACCAAAAAAGCCAGGTCATGGAAATCCGGTGGACTTTAGAGTGCTTGTCTGGCAGAGTCAACCATGATAAAATGTCATTTCCTGAGTGGAGACTATGGAAGGGTGGCCGAGCGGTTTAAGGCGCCTGTCTTGAAAACAGGTTTGGTGAAAGCCAACGTGGGTTCGAATCCCTCCCCTTCCGCCAAATCTGAATAGCAACTCGACTCCGGGGAGGTGCCGGAGTGGCCGAACGGGATCGCCTGCTAAGTGATTGTCGGGATTTCCTCGACCGAGGGTTCGAATCCCTCCCTCCCCGCCAAAAAAGAGACTGAATTTTCAGTCTCTTTTTCTTTCTTTGGGTTCAGTGAGTGGCAGGTACAGACGATCCGCACCAACTGCATTCGGCCGTGGCTTCATCGATCCATTCCACTTCGTCGGAACGCAGGGTCCCTCCGCAGGAAGGGCAGGTTGGGGGCAACATCCCTCTTTTTGAATGAAGCGTTTCATTTATCTTAGAACCTGTTGACCAATCGGGGATCACGGCGTTTTTGAGGTCGCGCTCAAGGATATCTTGAGCTTCTTTTGTGTACCCTTTCTCGTTCAACTCGCGGATGGCGCGTTGGCAGGCTCTTTGAAAGGCGAAATCGTTTGCTCTTAACGCCAAGATTTGAAAGCCTTGCCTGAAGTTGGTCATGGCGGCGTCAATTTGATCGGCCTGCAGGCGGCAATGCCCGGCAGTCAGGTACAGGCGGGCATCCTGAAACAGACCACGCTCCCGGGCACCCTGGGCAAGCTGTTCAAAGAGCGGGGCGGCTTCTTCAAAGCGACCCTGCGACATTAATTGCTGCGCATGCCTTAGTGCAGGCGGCAGGTCGGGGACATTCATTCGCCTGACTGGTCTGAATCGGGGTCTGCGAAACATTTCTCCTCCTTCGTATTTGTTGAATTGCCTCTATTCGCGTTTTTGAAGGATTTGAAGGACGTTGCGGGTATTTTCTTCAATGCCGATCAAGACGTTAAAGATCTCTCCAGCAGAAAAAGTCAAGAGTCCGCAAACCACTCCGCAAAGAAAAACGAATAATCCAGAAAGAATGCCAACGAGCAATCCTGATACAGGCAGCAAGTTTGTGAAACCGAATTGCAGCAATAAGGAGTCGGGGTCTGAAAAGACCAATGGCAGCAGCAAAACGCTGACCACTCCAACCACGAGTTCGAATACCCCGATGATTTTTAAAAGCAGTCCGATAAAGCGAAGACCCCGGTATTTTGTTTGCATATTTCTCCATGGATGAGCTGACACAATAAATTAAAACACCCATGCCTGATAAATGTCAAATGCCCGGGTGAGGGGGGCACCCGAGCATCTGACAATTAATTCTAACATAATATTTGAAAATATATCAACAGTAATTTAATGGTTTTTTCACAAGTTTTATGACTAATTTTTCGTATTTTTCTTGAAAAATGCTTGCAAGATTATAAAAGGCGTTACTATAATAGAGTCTAATAGCCGAAGTTTTGAAAAAGAATAACCATTAGCCGTACTTATTGATCGGAGCCGCAATTTGAAAAAGCTAGGGCTAACCACTGTTTCCTTAAACGGAAAAAAACAAGGATACCCCATCGCTCTTGACGAGGAGCAACAGGTGTTGGCTACTGCTCTTGCGGATGTTTCCATGGCGCTCAACCGAAGTCTTCAGTTGGAGGAGGTCCTGGATTGCATACTTGAAAACTTGTCCAAAGTGGTTTCTTATAAAACGGCGAATATTATGCTGGTGGAGGGCAAGCAAGCCCACATCGTACGCTCCAGGGGATATGAAGCGCTCGGGACAAAAGAATTGATGATGTCTAAGACTTTTGATATCACCGAAATAATCCCGCTGCAGGAGATGGTGCGAACTAAGGAGCCCATCCTTTCCTATTTTCCACATTTGGAGCAAGACTGGAATGTTTTGGAAGAATCAGAGTGGATAAAATCTCATATTGCCGCTCCGATCCTTTCAAACGATGAGGTGATCGGGTTCCTCAATTGTGACAGTGAAATCGCCAACTTCTTCAGCCGGATGCAATGTATAGCCATTCAGATCTTTGCCAACGAAGTGGGGCTGGCAATCCAAAACGCGCGTTTATTTGACGAGTCGATAAGGCTGGGGGAAAAATTTAGATTGATCAACGACCTTACCCGGCAGGTGCTTGAAGCGACAACGCTGGATGAGATCTTTAAGATTCTCCCTGAAAAGATCAAAGAGTTATCTGACAGCGCCAATGTCTATATCTCAAAATGGGATGACAAGACCCAAACCGTTGTAGGTTGGGCAGCAACAGGACAAAGAAAAAAAGAGTATTTAGTAGGCGGATCAGAACCGGGAGATCACACCATTACCGGTGAAGTACTGGGGAACAACCATTCCGTTGTGATCGAAGATCTCGAAAGCACGCCGTTCATCGAGAAAAAATACCACAGTTTGTATGAGGAAAAAACCCTGTATTGCCTGCCCCTCATTTCAGAGGAGATCAAGTTGGGCGCAATTACCATAGGGTATGAGAAACCGGAAAAAATTACCGACGAGGTGCGCAGCTTTGGCGAATATGCCGCCATGCAGATCGCGGCTGCAATTGCCAAGATCCGCTCGTTAGAAATCGAACGTGTTCAATCCAACCAGTTGTCCCATGCCAATGCGCTGATCGAATCTCTCAGCCATGTATCCACCGCCATTAAAAGCGGTGTGGATACGGCCAAGGTGATGCAAACGATCGGCTCTGAACTGGAATTATTAAAGATCCACAGCCTTGTGGCTTTGAAAATGAACGATACGGATAATCTAAAGCTCACTTATTCTTCTGTCCAGTCCAGGATCATCGAAGTTGTAAAAGCAACGACCGGACTTAAGTTTGACGATCTGATCACATCATTTGACAAACTCCAATGGTTAAAACAAACCACAGACCAACAAGCCCAATATTTCGAAGCGCCAGATGAGATATTGTTGCAAGTCATCCCGACGGTCCATAGCGCTCACATGTCCGTTTTCAAGGAAGCCTTGTTGTTAACAGACAGCACCAAGGTAATTTTGGTGCCCTTGTTTGTGGAAACAAAATTCATCGGGTTGTTGGGATTGTGGGCCGAAAGCCTGCAAAAGATCGACATCCAGGCGGCAACCATTTTTGGCGGCCAGGTGGCAATCGCCATCGAGAACGCCAATCTGCTGCAGGAGGTCCAACGTCTGGCCATCACTGATGAACTCACGAATGTGTTGAACAGGCGGGGGTTTGATGAAGTTTCAGCCCGCGAATTTGGGGCTGCCAAGCGATATTCCCGCCCGTTATCCCTGATCATGCTGGACATCGACCGGTTTAAAGCGATCAATGACGTCTATGGGCATCCGATCGGAGATGAGATCCTGGTTGAGATCGCTGCACGCGCCAGGCTAAAAATAAGAGATACAGATTATATTGCCAGGTATGGCGGCGAAGAGTTTTTGATCCTGTTGATCGAACAAAAACCGGAGAATGCAAAAACCGTCGCCGAACGGATCCGCAAGTCGGTTGCGGAACAGCCATTTATTACCTCTGTAGGCAAGATCAACGTCACGATCAGTGTGGGCGTTACAGGCGCCACTGATCAGACCTCGTCCATTAATGTCATGATCAAAACCGTCGATAAAGCGTTATACAAATCTAAAGAGAATGGCAGAAATCGAGTGACTCTAATCGATAAGATATAATGTAAAAATTATGCCTGACAGCCTCATCGATGAACAAAAATCAATAGCAGCAGATGACAGGATCGCATTTTGGGCTGAATCTCTCCAAACTGCCATTCTGATCGTTTCTTCCAATGAAGAAGTCCTGTATTCAAATAACACCTGTATCAGGGACTTTCAGATCAAGAAGAATGAATTTATTGTTTTCGAAAAACAGAGCGGAAAGATCAACCGCATCCGCAAACTAAAAGACCCTGTATCCAAGGACAACTGGATCAAGGTTTCTTCCTTGCTTGACCTCGATTATATGGGGGAAAGAGCCCATTTGGTTATCATCGAAAAATCGACCTCCCCGCTTTCAAAGGAAAAACAGGCCCCCAATAAAACGGAAATAGAACCATTATTGGGGATCATGCCGGGGGTGGTGTACCGGTGTGTAAACGAGGAAAGCCGGGTCATGCTTTATCTGAGTGAAGGCTGCTACCAATTAACCGGATTCCCCACGGAGCAGTTCGTTGACAGGACAGATTTCCCTTATTCCGGGATCATTCACCCTGAAGACACCTTGAGAACGTGGACGGAAATTCAAAACGCGCTTTGCGAGAACAGACCTTACAAAATCCATTATCGAATTCGAAATGCCAGCGGAGCGATCCGCGCCGTACAGGAGCAGGGGAAAGGGGTTTTTGATCAAACCGGCAGGATTGTTGCCCTGGAAGGGTGGATCATTGACGTTTCTGACCAGAAAAAAATTGAAGAAGCGTTAGTGGAGAGCGAATCTCACTACAGGAACCTGGTAGAAATCTCGCCAGACGGCGTTGTGCTGCTTGATTCCGATGGCAACATCTTGTTTTCCAATAAACAGTTTGCCTTAATGCTGGGCGTTGACAACGATGCGGCGCTAAATGGAAAACAAGTGCTGGACTTCATCGCTTCAAGTATTCGTCAGAGCGCGGAGAGCGAAATATTAAAAAACCTGGCCTGGAACCATACCCATCGGGGAAATTATCAAATCCAAAAGGTGAATGGCGCGATCCTGCCTGTTGAGGTAAACATCAGGGCGATCCGCAGCGACGATGGTATATCTATCTCCTATATCGGAGTCGTGCGGGATATCAGTGAAAGAGAAGAGACCCTGCAAGCTTTGAGGAACAGCGAAGCGCGTTACAGGGCAATCGTTGAAGACAACCCTGAAATGATCGTGCGTTTTAAGCCAAACGGGAACGTCACTTTTGTCAACCAGGCGTATTGTTCATTCCTCGATTTACCTGCCAGCAGTATTGTAGGCAGCAGACTTTCGAACGTGTCCTCAAATGATGGGAAAAAGATCATTGAAGGTTTACTTTCAAAGGTCTCACCTGAAATGACACCCGAAATTAATGACCATTGCATTTCAACGGACTCAGGAGAACTGCGCTGGTACCGCTGGAAAACCCAACCCATCCGTAACGACGAGGGCAATTTCATCGAATATCAATCCGTGGGGGAAGATATTACCAGTGAAAAAAGAGCCCAGCAAGCCAATCAAAAATCAGAGCAGCACTTACGCACTTTGATGGAATCCATCAAACTGATCGCTATAATTTTTGACAGTGAGGGTTTGATCACTTTTTGTAACAGTCACTTTTTAGAAACCACCGGCTGGCAAAAGGATGAAGTGATGGGTAAGAACTGGTTCCAGCAGTTCATCCCCTCTGACACAGCAGCGGAATTAAAAAACGATCTCCTTGGTAAAGCCAAAGAGGGCATCAACGCTTCACGTAAAGAGAATATGATCCTGACGAAACAGGGCGAACAGATCATGATCTCATGGAATAATACTGTTCTAAGGGATGATGCGGGCAAAGTGACTGCCATTGCCAGCATCGGCGAGGATATTACCGAAAAGTACTTCAACGAAAAGACGCAGGAGTTTATTTACAACATCGCTCAAAAGACCATCACCTCCAAAAATATGGATGAACTGTACCAGTCCATCCATACCGTATTAAAAGACTTGATGCCAGCCGAGAATTTTTATATAGCGCTTATTGATGAAGAAAACGACCTGATCACTTTCCCTTATTTCATTGACCAATTTGATGAAACACCTCCTCCGAGAAAACCCGGCAAGGGTCTGACCGATTACGTGCTGCGGACAGGGGAACCGTTATTCATAAATCCGGAAGTGTTTGCCATGATGGAGCAAAAGGGAGAAGTGGTGAGTGTCGGTTCTCCTTCCGTGGACTGGATGGGAATCCCGCTTCTCATTGAGAGCCGCGTGATCGGCATGATGGGCGTGCAAACGTATTCAGAAGGGCAGCGTTTCACCAAGCGCGACGAACAGATCCTCATCTTTGCCTCCACACAAGTGGCTATTGCCATTGAACGAAAACACGCAGAAGAAGCGCTTGAAAAGAGCAAGATCCGCAATGAATTATTGATCCAGGCTTCAACAGATGGCATCCTGCTCGAATCACTTAGTGGTGAGATCCTGGACTGCAACAAGGTTAGCGAAGAATTGTTTGGCTACGCCCGCGAAGAGTTGCTGACCATGAACGCGTCTGATCTGGTCGTGCCGGATTTCATCGAGGACAAACCCGACCTCCTTCAGTGGCAAATCGGCCAAGGAGGACATTACAGCGATATCCCCTTTGTTCGCAGGGACGGAAGCGTCTTTCCTGTTGAGTTAAGCGCCAAGCTGACCAATATCGAGGGAAACAAAATGGCCGTGGTTTATGTGCGAGACATCACGGAAAGGAAGAAAGCCGAAAACGCCATCCTTGAAAGCGAGTCGAAATTCAAGGCGCTTGCACAAACAGCCGCTGCCGGTATCTTTATCAACCGCGATACTCAATTCCTGTATGTTAACCCAACGTGGTGCGAGATTACCGAATATACGGATACAGAACTGTTTAATATGAGTTTGTGGAGTATTTTCAGCGCCGCAGACCTTGAGGAAGTCAAAAGAGAATATAGTGTTTTAATGAGGGGTGAATCCGATCTGATCCGTTTCGAAACAACCATTCAAACCAAAACCGGCGAAAAGAAATGGCTTGACATCATTGCGAGTTTTATTGATTACCAGTCTGAAAAAGCAATTATCGGCACGGCAATTGATATTACCTTCAGGAAACGCCGCGAACATGACCTTGAAGTGGTGGCCAAAATCAGTGAGGCTTTGCGAACCGACCTGACCCGGGAACAGGTGCGCACCACCATCCTGACCGAATCGATGGATTTGCTGCAGATAGACGGCGCCATCATTTCTACCGCTGAAAGGGTGGAAACTTCTCCAAACCTGATAAAGTCCATAGGGTGTTGGTCCAAGGTCGACAACTCACAACTTAAGTCAAACGAGGGCTTGAGCGGTTTCATCCTTACCACTTCGAAACCCTATGTGAATTTCTGCGCGTCACGAGACCCCTACTTTGCGTACCCCGAACTGCTCGCGAACCTGATCACGCTGGCCGGGATCCCGCTGGTGACCGAAGGGGTGACCATCGGGTCCATTATTGTCGGGTCAAACAAGGTGTTGAGTGAGGATGAACTAAGACTCTTGAAGACCATTGGCGACATGGCAGCCAGCGCGATCCACCGTTCGGATCTTTATGAGCAGACCAGCGCTCAAGCCAGCGAATTAAAATTGGCTTACGATGCCACTCTTGAAGGGTGGGCGCATGCGCTTGAGTTAAGAGATAAAGAAACACAGGGCCATTCACTGCGAATTGCCAACATGACCCTGGAACTGGCCAAACTGATGGGCATTGAAGGAGATAATCTGGATAACATCCGCAGGGGCGCGCTGTTGCATGATATCGGCAAGATGGGTGTTCCCGATACGATCCTTTTGAAACCCGGTCGTTTGACGGAAGACGAGTGGATGATCATGCAAAAGCATCCCACCTACGCATACGAGATGCTTTCGGAATTACCCTATTTCAAGGATGTGCTTGACATTCCATATTGTCATCATGAGTGGTGGGACGGTTCCGGGTATCCGCGCGGATTAAAGGGAACAGATATTCCCCTGCCAGCAAGGATCTTTGCCATTGTGGATGCCTGGGATGCGCTGGTCTCGGACCGCCCATACCGAAAAGCCTGGGTGAAGCAAAATGCCTTGAAACATATCATGGACCAAGCCGGAACACATTTTGACGAAAATGTGGTGAACTGTTTTGTGCAGATGATGCACGACAAAGGGATATAAAAAAAGAGCCTTTTCACAAGGCTCTTTCGTTATCCAGGATAAGCCAATCTAAAAAGCGGCTACGACTCTTCGATCTCGATCGAATTGATCTTTACGCCTTCATATTCAGGATGGGACGGGTCGCGGGCCGGGATGGACAGCAATACGTCCAGTCCCCTGACGACCTGGCCAAACACGCTGTGTTTGTTATCCAGCCAGGGGGTCGCCACGTGAGTGATAAAGAATTGAGAGCCGTTGGTGTTGGGGCCGGCGTTTGCCATGGAGAGTACGCCCGGTCCATTATGACGCAGGCTTGAATTGAACTCATCGTTAAACTTATAACCTGGGCCGCCCATGCCGGTTCCGGTCGGATCGCCGCCCTGGGCCATGAAATCCGTGATCACGCGGTGGAAGATCGTGTCGTCATAAAACCCTTCGCGGGCCAGAAACACAAATTGTTGACTGTTTTGGGAACTTTTCCGGCATACAGGCTGCAGACAATATCGCCTTTATCTGTTTTAAATGTGGCAGTATAAGATTTGGATGAATCAATCACCATATCAGGTGCTTTTGACCATTGTTTTTGAGTATTCGTCATTTAAAAATCCTTTCGTCCCATAGTTGAAGGTTCATTTTATCACAAGGAAGATTTTGCGCGACTGCGATCAAGTTGTTTCTTGAGATTTTGGATCGTCCAGGTGATCACGAAAAACACCGTGCAAATCAACACAACCGCGGCGCCGGAAGAGATGCTCAAATAAAAAGAAATATATAGACCGACAATGCTCGAAATAACGGCCACAAGCGCCGAAAGGAGCATCATGCGCGGCAGTCGGTCGGTCATCAGATAGGCAGTGGCCGCCGGGGTGACCAGCATGGCCACCATCAACGCCACCCCCACGATCTGAAGGGAAACGGCCACGGTTATGGCAATAAGGACGAGCAGCAGGTTGTTCAGGAACTTGGCCGGCAGACGCAGCGTGGCCGCCAGCAGCGGATCAAAGGATACCACGATCAACTGGCGGTAAAAAAGCCAGATGGCAATCAGCACCACCGCGCCGAAGATGAGGATGGTGATTAGATCCCCGGATGAGACGCCCAAAACGTCGCCAAAGAGGAAATGGCTGAGGTCAACGGCATAACTTCGCACGGTTGAGATCAAGGCAATACCCAGGGCGAACATGCCCGCAAAGACAATGCCAATGGAGGTGTCTTCGCGTAAATGGGTTCTTTTGCTGATGGCGCCAATGCCCAGGGCGGAGACTATCGCCGTACCCAACGCCCACCAGAACAAGGACCCTCGCGCGTTGCCGCTGACCAGATACCCCACGGCCACGCCCGGAAGGATGGTGTGTGAGAGCGCGTCGCCAAAAAAAGCCATCCCTCTTAAGACGATAAATGCGCCAATCACCGCACAGATAATGCCCACCAGGACTGAAGCCGCCAATCCGCGCTGCATGAACCCGTAGGTCATGGGTTGGATGATCCAGGAGAGTAATGAGGCGATCATTCTTCGCCTCCTTCGCAGCAGGAATTATCAAGGGCCATGAAATTGTCTCCGTCCTCGATCATTCGCAGGCGCCCGCCATACGCGATCTTCAGATTCTCGGCGGTCAATACCTTTTGCGAGGACCCGAAGCGGATGAGGTGGCGATTAAGCAACAGGATGCGGTTAAAATGCCGGGCGGCCTGGTCAAGGTCATGCGTGGCGGTCATGATGGTCACCCTTTCTTTCTCGAGCTTTTCCATCAACAGCAAGAGTTCTTCCTGCGCGGGGTCATCCAGACCGGCCAGGGGTTCGTCCATCAGCATTAATTCGGCTTCCTGCGCCAGCGCGCGCGCGATGAACATGCGCTGCTGTTGACCGCCTGAGAGCTGGCTGATCTGCCGGCAGGCCAGGTCTTGCATTTCAACGGTCTCCAGCGCGTGTTTGACCGCGATCTGGTGGTTTTTTCCGGGCGGCACCAACGGTTTCATCTTGGCCGTGCGTCCCATCATGACAACATCATAGACGCTGACCGGAAAATGCCAATCCACCTGAGTACGCTGCGGGATATAAGCGATGCAGGTATGGCGGCTGCTGGTCGAACCGTATACGTTGACCTCTCCGGAAGTGGGAGGCAATACCCCGGCAATGACTTTAAACAAGGTGCTTTTACCGGCTCCGTTCGGACCGAGGACCGCCACCCTCTCACCGACGTGCAGATGAAAGGTAATATTCTCAAGGACCGGATGATCTCCTAATTTTACGGAGATTTGTTTCAGATCCAGAATGGGTTGGTCAACATCGTGTTGAATTTTTGGATACATGGAATAATCCCGACACTCAATTATTTATTTCATTGTAATGCATTGACAATGGTGGTGACCAACGTTTTCATGTATTGAATATAAGTGGCCGTATCACTGCCAGGGTCACCCAGAGACTCGGTTTTAATTGTGACCAGTTTGACTCCGGTATCCCGGGCGACCTGTTCGGCCAGAGCCGGATTGACTGCCGAGCCGACAAAAACGGCTTTGACGTTCTGCGTTTTAATATTATCTTCAAGGGTTGAGAGTTCCTGGGCCGAAGGGGACGCATTGGTGCTCAGTGAATCCACCAGCAGGCCTGACAAGGTGAACCCGTAGCGTTTGATGAAATACCCCAGGTTCTCATGGTCGGTGACCAGTTTGCGGTTTTCCGCGGGGATCTTTGCCACTTCTGCGCGGATCCAGGCATCCAGATCAGCAAGCTGCGCCAGGTAATCTTTTGCGTTGGCTTCATAATAAGATGCGTTGGTGGGATCAATGGCAGTTAAGGCTGATTGGATATTTTTCACCCAGATCATTACCATATTGGGGTCCATCCAGGTGTGCGGGTCGCCGGCCGAATGGTCATGCGAGGCCCCATCCTGCTGCGCTGCGGTGAAGGCAAGCACGTCCACCCCGGCGGATACTTCAACCACTTTGCCGGTGGCGTTGGATTGGATCACCGGTTCGAGTGAGTGCTCCAGTTCAAGACCGTTCAAAAAGATGATCTCGGCGTTGGCAATTGCGGCGGCATCCTGCGGGCGCGGCTCAAAAGTGTGCGGGTCCGCCCCTACCGGGTAGAGGACGGTAAGCTGCAAACGGTCGCCGCCGACCTGTTTGACCACATCACCTACCATGGTGGTTGAAGCCACCACCTTGATCAAATCACCCTGCGTGGCAGGTTTTGCACACGAGGTCAACAAAAACAGAAAGACAAAAATGATCGATAAAAGTGAGACGAACCTGGTTTTCATTATTTCTCCATTTTATAAAGACAATCCCTGCACAGACCGGATAGCTGCAGCCAGTGTTCCTGGATCAGGAAGCCGCTTTCCTTGCTGATCTTTTGGATCAACGAGCCCATTTCATCGCCTGAAAAATATTCTGCTTTACCGCATTTTTTGCACAGCATGATGTGTTCATGCCCATTTGCGGCGCGCAGATACATGTGGCAGCCTTTAGACTGGTGAACGCGTTCCACCAGGCCCAGTTCGTTCAGGATCTCAAGGGTACGATAAACCGTTACCAGGCCCATTTTGGGGTATTTTGCCCGCGCGCGGTCAAAAATATCGACCGGCCCTAACACACGTTCCGTACCAACCATCAGCTCCACAATGACCCGGCGGGGACCGGTTATTCTACAACCCTTTTCTTCCAGTAATTCAAGCCAGCGATCCGTTTCAATCATAATAGCCTCTTATTGAAAATGGTTATCATTATCATTATAAATCAAAATAAAAAACCCGTCCAATTTCTGGACGGGTTTCCCTAAGGAGAAAAGGGTTAATGGATGGAAATGCTTCCTGATCCCTGCCCCAGGATCTTGATCAAGATTTGGTCCTCTGCGTTATCATAGCCCTGGGTCTGCCAGGCGCCGATCGAGAATACCGAACTGTCATTACTTTTCTGAAGCCCGTTGGGCAGGCTTAAACTGCCTGATCCGTCATCCATGACTTCAATGCGAAGAGCGGCATCAGAGGGTACGTCCACAGAGGTTGAACCGCTGCCGGTATCCAGGGTTAAGGTTAAGGAGGTCTTTTCAGGGAGGTCAAGGGTTACCGAACCTGAACCGCTTTGGATATCTGCGGTGTAAGACTCTTTCGTCTCAGGGAGCCTGATATTTGAGGAACCGGAACCGAAATCACCTGCGAAGGCAGTCAATTGCAGACCGCGCAGGTCCACATCAAGAGAACCGGAACCGCCGTTGAGGTCAAATTCCGACGGGACATTGGGACTCAGAGCGATATCCCATTTCATGCGGTCGAAGGAGAAATCCCAATTGAACCAATCGGTATTGTAATATTCCTCGGAGATGCGCACGATTTTGTCTTCAGACCCTGACACATCGAAGCGCATGGTGCCCCTGTGGGTAATGTTGGCGAGGATAAGGTCTTTATCGTTTGTGTCAAGGGCGCTGACGTTCACGGGTGAAGAGGAGGCGTCGATCATATATTTCACTGTTGCAGTGCTGCCCAGCGGCTCGGAAAATGTTTCTGTTTTAACGGTCGAGCCGGTGGCAAGACCGAGTTGAGGGCCGCTGATCAGATAAGCCACCACGGCCGCTACGGCCAGCAAGCCGACCACCGATCCGATCCAGGGATAGCGCCTGCTGAAAAGGATGTCCAACCCCAATACAATCAGTAACAACGGCCAAAACTGCAGGATGGCGCCCAGGCTGAAGAGGGGAATGATGCCCAAATTCCTCAACAACCAGATGATGCCGACCCCGACCAGGATGATCGGCCAAAAGAACGAATGATGATGCGGATGTCTTTCCATAGCAACCTCTTTTTTGATTTACTGTGATAAATATACGTTGCAGGTGTCAATTGGTTGCAATTTTTTTCTAACCCTCATCGGTAAATTTAATCTCAAACCGGAAGTGGCAGTCTTCTTCAAACCACATGGGGAAGTTGGTGCCCCAGATGTTGTTCCAGAGACAAAAATGCATGCCCTTTTCGAGGTCCGGCTGGCGGTTGTTGAAATCCAGCAATGAGGGCTGTCCGGGCGCTACGAGAGGTGCGTCCAGGGGGAAGATGCTCAACTGACCGTCCCGGTGGACCAAATCGACTGATCTGCCCGCGGCGTGAAGGTGGCGGTTGCCGTTCTCGACAACCTCAAGGGGATTGATGCTCCTGCCCAGTTTGTCAATTCTCCATTCAGCGCCTTTCAGGAGGAGCGGGACGAACCCCATCCAGAGCGCTTCAGGCATGCGGCAGGGTCCTTTGCGGAACCACTGCAGCTCCACAGAGAAACCGGGCGAGGTGTGCGGAAATGAAAAGACAAGAAAAGATTCTTTGGGAGCGCCGTAATGGATCAGGCATTCCTTCTCGAAAGTCAAGCGGTAAAGGACTTCACGTCTGTCTTCTATTTGGCGTTCATAGCAATCCAGGGGAATGGGTTTCCAGAGGCGGCTGACAGATTTGGCCAACTCCAGACCGGGTTTGCAGAAATCTTCTCTTGGCCAATCTCCATTTTGCATGATATTGATCAGGTATTGGCTGTAAAAGCGGTCATAGTCCTCCGCGGAGAAGGTCTGATAAGAAAACTCTCCCATGGGATGGGCTCCATCGGCCCAAACCTGGCCGGACTCCTCCTGTTTTAAGGAGAGCAATGCGGGCGAATCAGAATCCAACTGCGCCGAAAGATGATCCGTCCGGATCGAAAGGGACTTTTTGGAAATTTTGCTCCACCCTGAAAGATCCGGCCGCAATGGGCGGATGGATGCCAGCCTGGCGCGCGCTTCAATCCCCGGGGGAGTATCCTCCAGGGCGTTGACTGCTTTTTGGACGTTGTTGCGTTTTTCAACCCAGGAGGATTCGAATTTCTTAAACTTCGAAGAGTTTTTTACGGCCGAGAAGCGCTCGTTGGAGTAATTCTCGTGGTCCCACAGGAAGGTTTTTTCATCCATCCCCCAGGTGTGCTCGGGCACCAGCAGCATGAAGCGGTTGAAGTTGAAGAAATGCTTTTCCTGGTAACCGGTTTTGCGCTGCTGCAGCCATTCGGCGCGCAAACGCAGCAGTTCGCGGTAACGACTGACCTTGACGGGGTCGCTGCCGACGCCGTGGATCCAGGTGTCGCCAACCTCCTGTTTCACCACAGGCAGGGACGAGCGCACGGGTTCCAACTGAGCGGCAAAGGCGTCCAGTGTGGAAGCAAAGATATTGGCGTCGGGGAATTTAATGCGCTTCTCGCGGTACACTTCAAGAACCTGGTCGGGCGTTTGCGGCCCCATGTTGTCGTTGGTATGCCCAAAAGCCAGCGCGAGATCCAGGCCGTCCACCTGAAAAGCGTCGCCATATCCGCTTTCGTACATCACGATCAATTCGGAGCCGTTATCATCCTGCCAGCGGAAAAGAGGCGGCACGCCCGGGACGGTTGAGGCGGGGTTGACGCCGATGTGCAGGAAGGAGACTCCGGCTTCTGCCAGCAGCGGGACGATCCCGCGGGTGTGCCCCGGCACGTCGGTCATCTTGGCGGCAATGGTCTTCTTGCCGAAACGGTTGTCAAGGATCCGGGAGAGCGAGAGCCCGAAGCGGAACAATTCGGGGTCCATCAGTTCGGTGTGGGTGGTAAAAGGCAGGGCGTGCCAGGCGATCTCTCCCAATTCGATGGCGGCTTCCATCTCGGCGCGTTCCAGGTTGTCGGCCTGTTCGAGATATTCATAGATCAGCCAGGAACCGGTGGTCCAGATGAAACGTTCCGGGCTGTTAAAATCCCTCATCTGGCGCGCGACCCGCAGGGATGCCGGGATATATTTCTTGAAATAATTATGGGTGACCACCGAGGCGTAATCGGTAAAACCAACGTCAAGGTGCGTTTTGAAGACCAGATGGATGTTCTGCATGTCTTTTGATCCACCCGCTCACAAAAAGGAGAACCCCTGGTTGGCTGGCGATGAGGCCGATTTTCACAACGGTTTGAGCAGGTTTCTCCTTCATCTTAGCGAGGCGACGAGATGTTGTCAAGCAATAATTGATCGTCTCTGGCAAATGGGAGATTCAGACGTTAAGGAACTCTAATGCGCTGCCGTCTTTCAAACTTTCTTTGACCCGGATCATGCGCTGGTTTGCTGAGTCCCTGAAAGGCAAATTTAGTTCCGCCTGCTCGCGGATAAAAGGGCCATCCACCAGTACGTCGCTGACCTTCAACAAAGCCAGGCGGTCGGGGTCGGCTTCGGCGATGAGTTCCTCCCAGGTGAAGCCCGTGTAGGTCCACACGTCCTTGCCGCGGCTTTTCATCTCACGGGCGATCTGCGCCGCGGCTTTAGGCTGGTAGAAAGGGTCTCCGCCGCTCAAGGTGACGCCCCTGATCAAAGGCGTGTCGGGCAAGTCAGCCAGCAACTGCCCGACTTCGACCGAGTAACCGCCCTGGAAATCCCAGGTGTGCGGATTGTGGCAGCCCGGGCAGTGATGCGCGCAGCCTTGAAAGAACAGGGTAATGCGCATGCCGGGGCCGTCGCTCACGCTCTCGTTGACGACCCCGGCTAGTTGTACTTTCATCGATCGGCCTCGTTCCAAAGGGGATGGGTCAGGTGGGGCAGCCGGTCGCCCAGTTCTGCTTTTTTGGCGTCGTTAAAGCGGTCCACCGTGGAAAGATAACCGGTAATGCGCCGAATGCGGC
>Ga0172371_10007060_pt1 | contig 16111 bp, 11 predicted proteins | sample Lak12m_FD_114543 | JGI IMG/M metagenome (GOLD analysis project Ga0172371, IMG submission 114543) | Freshwater microbial communities from Kabuno Bay, South-Kivu, Congo - kab_022012_12m | ecosystem: Environmental > Aquatic > Freshwater > Lake | place: Democratic Republic of the Congo: South-Kivu...
ATGGAGACTTCCACCACCACGTCCTTGCCTTCCATATGATCCGCGATGAGCTTGTCTACAAAGGTCTTTCCCAGTTTGACCGCCGTGGCCATTTCCACTATCCGGAATTGGGTGTTCTGGAAAGCGGAGATGGGTTTGCCGAAAGCTTTGCGCTCCTTGACGTAACCGATGGTTGTCTCGAGGATCCGCTCCGCGGTGGCTACGGCTATGATCGAGCACAGAATTCGCTCTTGCTGCAGCTTTTCCATGAGCATACGAAATCCCGCGCCCTGACCGCCGAGGCGATTGGCTACGGGCACGCGGCAATCGGAGAAAAAGAGTTCTGCCGTATCCTGGCTGTTCCATCCGATCTTCTTGAGTTTTCTGCCCTTGTCAAAACCGGGTGTTCCTGCCTCCACCACATAAAGACTTACTGCCTTGTAAGGATCTTCCACTCCCGTGTCCTTGGCCGCCACGACGCAAAGATCACAAAGGATGCCGTTGCTGATGAAGGTCTTCTGGCCATTGAGCACTACATGATCGCCATCAGGCACCGCGGTCGTCCGTATGCCTGCCAGATCGCTCCCCGCATTGGGCTCGGTCATGGCAATCGCTGTAATCGTGTCCCCCGAGATGCATCCTGGCAGGTATTTGTGCTTTAGTTCCTCGGACCCGTACGAGCTTATATACGGCACTACAATGTCGGAGTGTAAGCCGGCAGCCAGCCCGAAAATACCCGTCTTCGGTATCTCCTGGTTGACGATGACGCTGAACAACCAATCAGCTCCCATCCCGCCATATTCTTCTGGGATGTCCATGCAGAGAAAGCCCTGGTCGCCCATTTTCTTCCAAATGGACCGAGGGACTATCCCGGCCTCTTCCCACTCTTCCGCGAACGGCGTCACCTCTTTGGCGAGGAATTTGCGGAAGGAATCCCTAAAAATGTTGTGCTCTTCGGTGAACTTGAGAATTTCCATGACACTGTACTCCCTCCAAAGTACGGGCGATGAGACCTCAGAGGCCAACCCGTCAGGCCTCACAGTCCTACTATGTTGATGCTTATCAGGTTCATGGAAGGGAACCCGCCCATGTTGTGGGTTAGCCCTATCTTTGGGTCTTTGATCTGCCGTTCTCCTGCTTTTCCTTGTAGCTGCTTGTACATTTCGTACATCATCCTCAGGCCGGATGCGCCGATCGGGTGACCGAAGCATTTGAGGCCGCCATCCGGCTGGCACGGAATCTTGCCATCCAGATCGTAAAAACCGGCACGCACGTCTTCGCCCGCCTTGCCTCGTGGAGAAATACCGAGATCCTCGTACGTGACCAGTTCGGTTATGGAAAAGCAGTCGTGCACCTCCATCATGCTGATTTCTTCCCGCGGGTTGGTTATCCCTGCTTCCTGGTAAGCTCGGGCGGCACATTTGACAGCGCTCTGGACATAGCTGCCGTCCCATTCGGTGTACATCATCTCCTCACCAGAACTCAGGGCGATCTGCATGGACTTGATGTGAACGGGGTCCGGTCTGAAGCTCTTGGCCATATCCGCCCTGCAGACTATAGCGCAGGCAGCTCCGTCACTGACACCGCAGCAGTCGAATAGGCCCAGAGGCCACGCGATCATGGGGGCCTTCATGATCTGATCAACGGTCACCTCGCGCCGGAGATGGGCCTTGGGATTCTTCACGCCGTTCTTGTGGCTCTTTGCCGAGACCATGGCCAGGATCTCCTTGCCCTCTTGAGGACTCAGGCCGTATTTGGAAAAATAGCGCGTGGCCAACATGGCAAAGGCGCCCGGCGCGCTAATGGTGGGAAAGATCATTCGATTTCTGGTCCCGAGCTGCCCGGAAAACTCCGGGAGCCCTCCGAATCCCGTATCCTTGAGCTTTTCGACTCCTACCGCAAGGCACATGTCGTAGGCCCCGGAAGCGACGGCGTAAACAGCCCCGCGCAACGCCTCCGATCCCGTGGCGCAAAAGTTCTCAACTCTGGTCACGGGGATAAAGGGAAGCTTCAAAGTCAGGCTCAGTGAAGTCGCTGACTTGCCTACATTGATTTCGTCGTAACATGAGCCGAACCAGGCCGCCTGAATGTCGTTTTTCTGAATGTTTGCATCCTCGAGAGCTTCTACGAAAGCTTCGACGATCAGATCTTCCGGGCTCGTGTCCCAACGCTCTCCGAAACGGGTACATCCCATCCCGATTATGGCCACTTTATCCTTGATCCCTTCGGGCATATTCTTGTCCTCCTTGAGTGAAAAAGGGATTCATCCACCGGGACGGTTCACTCCAAGACCGGAACCGCTTTCCAGAAATAGCTGTGGATGCCGAATTTCTCGTCAGTGTATTTCTTCCTGAAGCTCATTTCCACTTGCATGCCAACGCTCACGTTTTCCAAGTCCACGTCGGTAAGATCGAAAACGTACCGGCCGCCCCCCTGGAAGTCTACGACGCCCGAAATGGCCGGCGGATTCGGGGTATAGGCAAGGTTGTCGCCAGTGTAGGTGAACAGGATGCCCCGCTTGTCCGCGAATCTGTAGGGCTCCATGCGACCGATCGCGCCGCAGGAAGGATTGACACAAACCTTCTGAGCCGGAAACTGAGGGGTTCCGCACGAAAGGCACCGTGACCCTCGAAGCCCTAGTATGAGGTGCCGGTCGCGCCAGTACGTTGACATTGCCGTGTACGGGACCATTTCCCCCCGCATTCCTTTCTCGACATGCATCAGGTCCCGCCAGGTGATCATCTTTTCATAGGTGGTCAAGTCCCGCTTTGCACCTAGGTAAGTGCGGACTCCCCGCCGGTTGGCCTTGACCTTCTCGATGCCGTCGGTGACTTCCAGGAGCAAGGCATCGGCCCCGCTGCCGTACCCTACCGCGGCAATGCGGTCCCCGGGCTTGGCCTCTTCCAGAGCCCTCACCAGATGCAGGAGAGGATCGGATGCGCCGGTGTATCCCACCTGCCCCAGCAGCGGTTCTATCAGTTGCGAAGGATCGAGCCCTATCCGCTGGCCGATCTTCTTGAAGTCCGCGGCGTACAAACATGGATAGACAACCTTCGAGATTTGATTTGCCTGGATGGAACACTTTCGTGCCAGTCCTGCCAGCGCTTCCGTGATGAACCGGACATAACCCTCGTCACGTATGAAACGGTCTTCCCACTGATGATCGTAGGGCTCCCCGGCACTGCGCCAGTGGTCCGGGAAATCGTGCGAGACCGAATACGAGCCCTCAAATCGGGCCACCAGGTCCTTGTTGCCAACAAGCAATGCGGCCCCTGCGTCGCCGAATAGCTCCTCTTGCGCACTACCGGCTTTGGCGTTTCGGATCTCACCGGCTGCAACCAGCACCTGCCGCGCGGTGCCGGCCTGGACCGCGTCCAGAGCGGACAACAGGCCTGTCGTGCCTGCCTTCAGCGAATTGGTGAAATCCGCGCTCCTGATGTCGGGCCGAGCATCCACTGCCGTTGCTATTATCCCGGCGCCTTGCCGCTCAGAATACGGGGCTGTGGAGCTCGCGAAGTACACAGCGTCCATCGAGCCGCAATCGATGGCCCGCATGCAATCGGTTGCGGCCGACACGGCGAGTGTCACGCTATCCTCGTCAAAATTGGCTACCGCTTTTTCTCCCGGAATATAACTGGCCGGGTTGAGCCAGCCCATAGCGCGATAAATCACCTTCCGGTCGATCCGGTATCGAGGAATATAGGCACCGTACGAAACGATCCCTGCCATGCTAACCTCTCCTTCTGGCTTTCTTGCAAGTTGATGCCGATAAATGCCGATTTCGTTGTTCAGTCTTATGAATGCTGTGGTTCACGGCAAGTCCTGTCGGGGCTCCTGCACCGCAGTTTCTTAGCCTTTTTGCGATAGTGCTGAGCCGCTGCACTAGAACCCCATCATTTTGCCGACGATCGTCTTCATGATCTCGGTAGTGCCTGCATAGATGGTTGTGGCCCTAATGTCACGGTACCACCGGCAGATCGGGTATTCTTCCATATATCCGTACCCTCCGTGCAGCTGAACACACTGGTACGCAACCCTGTTCGCCATTTCAGTTATCCACCACTTGGCCATGGAGACCTTCTTTACCACTTCTTTGCCGGCAATATGATCTGTCACCAGATCATCTATGAAAGTGCGCCCGAGCTCGATATCGGTTGCCATTTCCACCAGCTTGAACGTATTGTGCTGGTGAGAACCGATAGGTTTGCCAAATGCCTCGCGCTCTTTGCAATAGCGGACGGTCATTTGCAGCATGGCCTCGGCCGCAGCCTGAGCCCAAATTGCCACGACGAGCCGCTCCTGCTGTAACTTTTGCATCAGGTAGGCAAAACCCATCCCCTCCTCGCCAAGAAGGTTCTCCACAGGCACTCGGCAGTCCTGGAAGTATAGCTCTGCCGTGTCCGAGCAATGAATGCCCATCTTGGTGAGCCTGGCACCCTTGGTGAACCCCGGAGTCCCCGCCTCCACCGCAATCAGGCTCATACCCTTGTACGGGGGATCAGCTTCGGGATCGGTCCGGCAAGCTACTATCGCGAGGTCGCAAGACGCGCCGTTGGAAATAAACGTCTTCTGACCGTTGATAATCCAGTGGTGGCCGTCAAGCACGGCCCGGGTTCGCATTGCCTGGAGGTCGGAGCCAGTGTTGGGTTCGGTCATGGCCACTGCCAGGAGGATGTCCCCTGAGGCTGCCCCGGGAAGCCATTTGCGCTTCTGCTCCTCGGTTCCGAACGTATAGATGTACGGAGCAATGATGTCGGCATGGAGGCCCACCTGAAAACCGATTGCGCCGCAACGGCTCACTTCCTCGTTTATGATCACCGAGTATTCGAAACCAGCGCCGGGACCGCCGTAATCCTCTTCCAACCAGGCGCAGAGAAACCCGTGTTCAGCGAACTTCTTCCAGGCGCTTCGGGGCACTTCACCCTGTTCGTCCCACTCGATGAGGTACGGCACCACTTCTCGGTGCAGAAATTTTCTGAACTCTGATCTGAATATTTCGTGTTCTTCCGCGTGGACTCCGCTCAAATGGCCTTCCTCCTCCGAGGTCTTACGACCAGTATTAGACAATTTCAGCACGGCCATTTCCGAGGACTACCCGGCCGTCCAGAGTTTTGGTCTGGACGATGTACTGCCCCGGCGCCACTTGCCATCCCTCGGTGACAAGGGTATCGCCGGGAAAGACCACATTCATGAACCTGACCGAAAACGACCTCAGCCGGTCAGGCTCCCCGTCGCAGATGCTGTGCAGGATTGCACGTCCGGCAAAGCCAAACGTACAGAGGCCCTGAAGAATGGGCCGCGCGAATCCAGCCTTCCTGGCAAATTCAGGGTCAATGTGGAGTGGATTCTTGTCTCCGCTGAGCCTGTACAAGGCGCCCTGATCGGGAGACGTGACATATTCCACCCGAAAATCGGGGTTCTGCCCTTCAGGCGAAGCGTAGGTCTCCGACTTGGGACCCCTTTCTCCTCCAAAGTTTCCGGCTGTCCGGTCCAGAATCACCGCCTTGTTCTCAAATAGTAGCTCGCCGCTGGTGTCCCTTGTTTCAAAGCTCACGTTGAGAACCGCGCCTTTGTCTCCCTTGTCATAGATCGAATCGCACACTGTCATCGTCTGGAACGTTCCTGACACTGGGATGGGCTTGTGAAGGATTATCTTCTGCTCCCCGTGAAGGACGCCGTAGAGATTGAGCCCTGATTCGGGGAGAAACGACGAGAAAAAAGAAGGAACAAAGGGGACCACAGCAAAAGTGGGGAACGCCTTGAGATTCTTCTCGTATACAAAGTCGAGTTCACCTGTACCGGCCCCGATGCCGAGCGCATATAGAATCACCGTATCCTGCGTATAGGTGAAGGGAACCGGTCCTATCCGTTTGCCGATCACGTCCAAATTGAGGGCCATGTTTCTACCCCACGTCACAAAAAACCGGACTTAAGGTTCATGGATTACATGGAGAATCCACCACCGACTACGAGCGCCTGCCCGGAAACGTAATTGGAGAGTGGGGACGCGAAAAACAGGATCGCACTTGCAGCTTCTTCTGGTGTGCCGGGCCTTCCCATTGGTATCATCTTGAAAAAGGAGTCGCGCTGGGCCTGGGGCACTCCCACGGCGATCTTCTTTCCGGCTGCCTCGACGGAGATCCCCTTCTCCTTTTCCTGGGTCAATCGGGTGTCAATGAATCCGAAAGCCACTACGTTCGCCTGGACGTTATATCGCGCCCATTCCTTGCTCATCGTCTTGGTGAGTCCCACCAGACCAGCCTTCGCGGAGGCATAGTTCGCCTGCCCCACATTGCCGCCAATCCCGGCCGCGGAAGACACGTTGACGATCTTGCGAGCCACGGATTTGCCTTCTGCCTTCTCCTTTTCCGAGGCCTCACGGAAGTACGGCGCGGCAGCTCTGATGATTCTGAACGGCGCTTTGAGGTGAAGATCAAGGATGGCGTCCCATTGCTCATCCGTCATCTTGTGGATCAACGCATCCCAAGTGTACCCCGCGTTGTTCACTATGATGTGAAGAGCCCCCCATTTGTCTATGGCCGCCTTCACTATACTGTCCGCAAATGCGGGCGAAGTGGCGTCTCCGACGTGAGAAACGGCCTCTCCTCCTCCCTTTATAATATCCGCTACCGTCTCCTGAGCCGGTTGCGGATCAATGTCGCTGACCACCACCTTTGCCCCTTCCCGGGCAAACATCAGGGCTGTTGCACGTCCAATGCCTCTGCCTGAACCGGTGATGATGGCCACCTTGCCATCAAGCATCTTTTCCATTTTGTTGCCTCCGCCTGCAAACTTTTCATGCTCACGAGGTCGACATCCCAAAGTTTCCGCGAAACTACCCTCCGCGGGGAATTGTCCCCTGCCCTGCGTGCGGCGGGGTGTTAACACACGTTTTCTTCAGGACTTCCTTATCCCGAACCGCTTTTAAAGAAGTGGTCTGGGGAAACGTTTCGCTGCACAAAGTAGTTCCCCCCGCTCTTACCCATATGAATGCGCATTCATATGAAAGTGCCTGGCATTGGGCACCGACCCTCGGGTGTACGAATGGGGTGGCGTGGAGGGCGGCGGCAGAGCAGCCGGAATCCCGCCGAAACCTGACCAAACCAAGCCGCTTCCCGCAGCGACAAAAGCTCGGGGGCACTCACGAAAGTGTTGAGCACTCTCGGAGACCCCTTCGTACTGGCTCCCCTCCACAGGATGGCGCAGCGTGCGCTCTTGCTACCCGCCTCCGGGGCGAAGCCACGGAGTGTTGACCGAAGCCGAGCCCTTTCATGATTCGTTGTGCCCACAAAGGGACATGGGAGTTGGTATCACTCATCTGGCACTGCTCGACTCACCTCTTGGTCAAGCCTTCGAACAGCAGAACTGTCAGATCCTTGGTAATAGCTTCAACATCGAGTTCGCGATCGAATATGATCGCTGGCAAGCAAGCATGCTCGACCCCGCCCAGGATCAGATCCCTGATGCGGGAAGGGGAAATTCCATCGCGGATTTCTCGGTTTCTAATCCCTTCTTCGATGATCTCACGGATTAGCCGGCCGTACACCTTGACCAGTTCGTAGGGATCGCTGTCAAAATAACCGGGATAGTTTCTCACCTCGAGCAAGAGTATCTTCGAGAAGACCCTGTCAGTATCGTAGAAGGAAAGTGTGGCTCGTATAAGGCTGGTCAGTTTGCTGAAAACCCCGTGTGCTTGTTCAAGCTCTTTTGCCAAGTGCGTCAGCATTCCACGGAGGTATTCGGCCAAAACCTGATGGAGCAGCCCCCGCTTGTCTTTGAAGTATCTGTAGATGAGCGCTTCGTTTACCCCGGAAACCCTCGATATCTCAGCGGTGGTAATAGAATTGAAATCCTTTTCCTGCAGCAGGACCCTCAGAGCCTGCATGATCTTGACTCCTCCCGGCGGCACATCGAAAGGGCCGGCAAGGCCAAGAGTTTGTAAAGCATCTGCTGCACGGGGGATTTCTGAGGTTTTCATGCGACGCTGCTTTTTGGGGACATCTGTATGTAATACTTACTTACTGATATCCCCCCGCACCATTGCTTGTCAAGAAAAAAATTCCGTCGCCCTGCCCAGCACCTGTACGTTCCGGTCTTTTGACTTGGCGCGATGTTTTGTATACGCTGAATGGAATCGGGACTGGCAGCGCCAGGCCAACCGAGTGGCCCGACACTGGGTAATATGAATGCGGTTTCATACGAGTAACGTTGAGAGGCTGGTTCACGGCCAGTCCCGGCAGATCTCCTACGTTGCGAACGGCGCAGCCTTACTTCGCCGGGGAGACCCGCCAGAGCCGGCCTCACCCATTGTCACTCCTTTGACAGCGCAATGGTATAAGTTCGGTCAGAGCCGGAGGCAGTCATGAGGGATCGGGGTAATACCGGGCAAGAGTCCAAGAACAGGCGTGTTCGGCCTGAGGGAGAGCCACCGGACCATGAAGCCACGCAAAAAAAGGTGAAGAGGCTGGAAGCGGCTCTCAAGGAAATGGAGACCAGATACAAGGCCCTGTTCGAGCACATGAGCAACGGAGTGGCCATATACAAGCCGAAGCAAGGCGGCAAGGACTTCATTCTTGTGAATCTGAACAAAGCGGCGGAGAAGATAGAGAAGATAAAGAAGGAAAAGGTTATCGGAAAAAGTTTGCTGCAAGTCTTTCCTGCCATGAGAGAATTCGGCCTCCTGGATGTGTTCAGGACGGTGCACCGGACGGGCAAACCGGGGGACCATCCTGTAACCAAGTACAAGGACGACCGGCTTGAAGGATGGCGGGATCACTTTGTTTACCGACTCCCCTCGGGAGAGATTGTCACGGTCTACAGTGACGAGACTCGCCGGAAGCAGGCAGAGGAAGCCATGCGCCGCAGCGAGGAACGCTTCAGGGCACTGGTGGAGAGCGTTCCGGATTGTATCTTCACCAAGGACCGTGATCTCAGGTACACATACGTGAACCCCGCGATGGAAAACCTCCTGGCAACAGCTGCCTCGGAAATAATCGGACGGCGTGCGGAGGATTTCTTCGGTGAAGACGCGGGAAAGCACATCCGGGAATCCGACCGGCGGGTCCTGGAGGTGGAATCGGTAGAAGGCGAGCATACCAGCCCCTTTGGGGGTGTATACCTGACGTTTCACGACATCAGGGTTCCTCTCCGGAGCGGCGATGGAGGCATCGTAGGGGTGTGCGGGATTGCCAGAAACATAACGGAGCGCCGGAAATTTGAGCTCGATGTTCCTGCCATTGCGACCGATTGTCCCTCTGCGGCCATGCGGGACGCGCTCAACAAGGCCTTTTTCGCAGCTTCAACCGACAGCATCATACTGCTGCTGGGAGAAAGCGGAAGTGGAAAGGATTTTCTGGCACGCTGGATTCACAATCATTCCAAACGGCTCGACGGCCCTTTCTTCTCCATAAACTGTGCTGCCATTGCGCCGGAACTGGCCGAATCGGAGCTCTTCGGTCACGAACATGGAGCCTTCACAGGTACCCGGGGTCGGAAACGAGGGCTGTTGGAGCTGGCCGAGGGAGGCACTCTTCTCCTCAACGAGATAGGGGAGCTCCCGCTTTCTTTGCAGTCCAAGCTCCTGACCTTTCTCGATACGCGGTCTTTCATGCGGGTGGGTGGAGAGAAAAGCGTCCATGTGGATGCCAGGCTTATTGCCGCCACCCATCGCAGCCTGGAAGAGGAGGTGGAGAAAGGCAGATTTCTTCAGCCCCTGTTCTACCGTCTCAGCGTTTTTCCCATCGAAGTTCCGCCATTGCGTGAAAGGATCGAAGACATTCCCGTAATAGTCGAAGCTCTCATGTCCAAACTGGCAGCAGACATGCAACTTTCCGAGATCCCGGTTCTTGATGCCGCGGACCTGGCCGCACTCAGCAGGTATCACTGGCCCGGAAACATCAGGGAACTGCGCAATGTGCTTGAGCGATCCCTGATGCTGTCGGGGCTGGGTCCGTTCAGATTGGCGCTTTCCGTGCCTGAAACCAGTCGGGAGGACTGGTCCATGACGATCCGATTTCTGGCTGGCAGGACCCTTCGAGATATCGGCGATGAGGTCGCGCAGTCGCTGGTTTCGGAGGCTGTCAGGCGGTGCGGAGGCAGTAAGAAGGAGGCAGCGAAGCTACTGGGGATATCGCGTGACTCAATCCACCGATATATTAGACGATTCCGAGCCAAGGGCGGAAATCTGACTCGAACCTGATAAATGTGGCATATTTCTGACTCTGATTCGTTAAGTACACGATCTCGCGTCAGATCCGTCCTTCACTTCACAGTGGAGCAGTGACTTCAACATATTGTTATTTCAATTATAAGCAAAAAGAACCACTTCCCTCGGTGATGTTGGCATTCAAATTGCTTCTATGTTACGTGCCATGATGCAACAGGTCGACAAAGGAGGCCACCATGACTCTGGAACACAGATTGGACCACCTTATCAGGACCGGTTGGCATGTAATTGAAAGTGATTTCGATTCGAATGCTTTTGTGGAATGGCGAAGAAGCGCAGTAGATTGCCTGGTGGCGTTGGTCGGACCGGACCACCTGTACACCCGGCACTTCCTGGATCACGTTCGGCGAGCAGCGAGCCGCAGTGTCCTGACTGGCCGGGGCATTCTCATCGCGGCAAAGGAAGAAGCTGCAAGCGGCCGCCTGCCACTCCACGGCGGACTCACGAGTGAGAGCATTGCATCGAACTCATGATGGATCAGGCGCACGCAAGGAGTTGCCGCTGCCGTTGGAAGGCCTCTCGAACAGAAACCAGTTCAGTCCTCTCCCGCTGGTTACTTTGATGTTCACAAGATTGAAATCGGGGAATCGGCCGCGCAAAAATTTGAAAACCTCCTCTACCGTGGCAAATTCGTATGGATAGCCCCCGAGCCAATCTGTAGCGTCCGTTCGCCAGCTCATACCCCGGTGGGATTTGTAGTTCTTTATGTGTGCGACCGGGTTGTGCATGCTCGCCATGACCAAGGCGACGTACGCTGCCATGGCCAGCGGTTCGAGAATCCATGTCCCCACTGCCGGGTAGGCATTGTAAACCTGCTTCACCTTCAGCCAGAAGGGATGAATCCATGACGTGGATCCATCTCTGCCAAGTATCCTGTTATAGATCGCGATGTATAAGTACCCGCCCGGGTTCACGAGGCGAGCTGAGTTTACCAGTGCGTCCCACATTGCGCCTGTATGGTGGAGAACTCCCCAGGAATAGACCAGATCAAAGCTCCCCAGCGTCTGCAAGAACCCCGTGTCAAGGACGGAGCCCTCGACGACTTGCCAGGTCTCCGGAGATCCGGCCGTCTTATGCAGATACTTGCAACACTCCACGCTGAAGGGGTCCACATCGAAGCTCATGACACGGGAGGCTCCTAGCCTCCAGGCGGCGAGAGAAAAAAGTCCGCTGCCACAACCGATATCGAGAAAGGTCTTCCCCTTCAGATCTCCCACGTTCAGGAAGTCGGTTAGGGACTGTTCCGCGGTACGGATCCGTTCTTCGTCAACACTATTCAGGAAGAGCTGCCAGTTCCGTCCGAAAGAGAAGGTTTTCTCGTTGTGCATTTGTAATCCGGTTGCCCCTGCATCGGTATGTGCAATAGCTTATATCAAGATGCGTTCCCTCGGGCAAGATCCGCGATATATACAGGAGATGCCGTCACACCTGCTGTCCAAAGTGGAGACGACACCGAGCCGACCATGGATCTGGCTCTAGCCGCAGGAATATTGTTGCTATCCAGCAGTACAATCGTATGGACGTGTACGAAGAGCACCTGGATCTTTGCTGCGCGGTATCCATTCACTTGCACAGGAGGAGAGATATAGGCCGAGCACGTCATTGCGAGGGCGGCGAAGCAATGACAAGAGTCGGCAAACCTGCCCCGCGGAACTGAATGGATTTGCTGCAGGCTCCTTTTTCCTCGACCGGGAATCGGGAAATGGCTAGAATGATCGAAACACCCGAGGGGCGAACGGGCACGTGAACAAGCTTGTCTGCGAGAAAATGGCACAATCCAGGATTCTTCAGTGGGCCGAGAATCAATCGCCTATGAATCTGGTTATTACCGCAGCGATCGTAGATCTCGTACTCGGCATCATAGATTACTGGACGGGGGACGTCTCTTTTTCGATATTCTACTTATTGCCGATCGCCTTGTTGGCTCGGTACGTCGGTATGGCCGCGGGATTTCTAATGTCCGTGACCGCGGCTGCAACTTCCCTTATCGCAGATCTTGCCTCTGGCATTCAGTTCTCCGAGCCCTTGCTTCCCTACTGGAACACTCTGGTCCAATTCGGCTTCTTTATAACAGTCTCTGTTGCTCTTGTAGCGATTAAGTGCTCAGTTGAAGAATTGCGCGAAATGTCGCAGACAGATCCGTTGACGGGAGTAGCTAATATCAGAAGCTTTCGAGACAAGGGAAATGCTGAGATAGAAAGGTCCGCAAGGTATAAACATCCTTTCGCTATGGCCTACCTGGACTTGGACAACTTCAAGCCGGTCAACGACACGTTTGGCCATAGTGCGGGTGACGATCTCTTGCTGCATGTGGCAAGGTCGTTGAAAGCAAGCGTACGGGAGACAGACTTGGTGGCCCGGCTGGGAGGGGACGAATTCGCCATTCTGCTGCCGGAGACCGAGTCGGACTCCGCCATGGCAGTGGCGACCCGCATAAAGGATACCCTGTCCAGTGAAATGAGAGAAAACGGCTGGCCAGTGACCGCAAGCATAGGAGTGGCGATCTTTGAGTCGCCACCTTCTTCTGTAGATGAAATGATAGAAAGGGCCGACCGGCTCATGTATCAGGCAAAAAAGCAAGGCAAGAAAGGTATTGTAACCGCTATCTACCGAGACAAAGGCGTGCTTTCATGACTGAGAGACGGTTCATCTCCATATGTGACCACTCACAGAAGTTGACCTGTCGCGGATTGAATAGTATATTGCCATGCTGGCGCATGGGCCAATCCAACTGCCACAACTATGAAGCTATAACGAACTGAACGGCATGAATGTTGGTACTATACTGCCCCGCAATAAGAACGAGACCACTGGACGTACGGAGATATCATACCAATGCGCAGCACTATAGTATCAGAGACATGGCTCTTCAGGCTACCACGGGTAACTTTTTTGCGCCATTGAGGAAAATATAAAATGGGGATGCAGAGTTCTTTATCCGGGTACCCCGAGTGGTTACCCGAGGATCGGATTGTTGAACAAGCTCTTGTCAGATCGATTCAGCAGCGGTTCGAACTATTCGGGTTTGCTCCGATCGAGACAAGGGCCATAGAGCCGTTGTCGGTTCTTCTTGCGAAGGGTGAAACGGACAAAGAAATATATGTGTTACGTAGATTGCAGGCGGCGGAAGACGAGCCGGATAAGACTGTGGGACTGCATTTTGATCTCACTGTTCCCTTTGCCCGCTATGTGATGGAAACCAGAAGCAAATTGGTATTCCCCCTGAGGCGCTATCAGATACAGAAGGCCTGGCGGGGAGAGCGTCCCGGACTGGGAAGATATCGAGAATTTCTTCAGGCCGATATCGATATTATCGATAGGGACAAACTCACAGTTTACAGTGACCTTGAGGTTATTCAGGTCGTCAGTGAGATAATAGCCTCACTGCCTATTCCTCAGATTGATATTCTCGTAAACAATCGAAAGATATTGGAGGGATTTTACCGGGCTCTCGGTATAACCGCTATAACTAACGTTCTGCGCGTAGTAGATAAATTGCACAAAATTGGAGAGACCTCGGTATTCAAACAGCTGACCGATGTCGTGGGACTTTCGGAAGATCAAGCGTCGAAGTGCTTGGCTATAGCCAAGATTCGGGGTCACAATATCGATGACATTAATAAAAGCATCGCCACATTTGGAGTAAGAAATGAACTTCTGGACGAGGGATTGGACGAACTGGCGGTGGTTTTGACGGCCGGCGCCGGCAAGTCAAGAAGCTTCATCTTTGCTGACCTGAGTATTGCCAGAGGACTTGACTACTATACCGGTACTGTTTGCGAAGGGCGGTTCACCCAGTTTACCAACTTCCCGTCCGTGGTGGCCGGAGGGCGCTACGATAATCTGGTGTCTGAAGGCTCTATCAAATTGCCCGGCGTAGGCATATCTATCGGAATCTCACGTATATTGGGACTGGTCTTGCACGAGGGGATTGTGAGGGCCAGCCGGAAAACGCCTTCTTGTGTTTTGGTGGCACTAATATCGGACGAACTGCGGGATATGTCTGCCAAGACCGCCGATATGCTCCGGAATAGAGGCATCGCCTGTGAAGTCTTCCCGCGGCCTGTCAAATATGGCAAACAAATCCAGTACGCGAGTCGTAAGGGCATACCATACGTATGGTTTCCGGACCCTGCCGGTAGCGAAGGCGGAGAAGTGCGCGACATCCGGACGGGAACTCAGGTCCCTGCGAATCCGGCCGCGTGGTTGCCAGCGGAAGGCGATCTCGAAGTTCAGATAGTGAGAGACGATGGAGTTATGGAGAAACTGTCAAAGGACTCGGGCTATCGCTGAAAGGCCATGGCGGTTTACAAGAGCCTTGCCCATGTCCTGTGGCCACATTCAGAAGAATCAGAGGGAACCGGCGTCTTTGCCGGTATGAACCGGTTGATTTGGATCCGCAAATTCCGCTGGTACGGGGGCCGGCGACAATTTGCCTTCAAGGCGCGTCGAGGATTTCCCTGATCCGGAAGGCTAGGCTGTCCACCGAAAACGGTTTGGGCAGGAAGTCCAGTCCGGCGTCCAGGATTCCATGATGCTGGATGAAGTTCTCGGTATACCCGGAAACATAAAGCACCCGCATTTCAGGCCTGGCCGGGGACAAGCGGTTGAAAAGACTTCTGCCGTCCATCAGGGGTAGTACCACGTCGGTTAGCAGGAGTCGTATGGGGCCCTGATGCTTGCGAGACACCATTTCCGCTTCTTTGGCGTCACGGGCTTCAAGGGGAGCATATCCTAGCATTTCCAGCGCCTCATAAACGAGTTTGCGAATAGCGTCTTCGTCTTCCACCACCAGAATTGTCTCGTGACCGCGAGCTCGGCTACCTGGAGCGACTATGACCGACGTCGGTTCGGGCAGACCTTCAGTGTGCGGGAGATAGACCCTGAAAGATGCCCCCTTGCCGAGTTTGCTGTGTACCGAGATGTGACCGTTATGTTGCTTCACGATTCCATAAACGGTGGCCAGCCCAAGACCCGTACCCACGCCCTTGGCTTTGGTGGTAAAGAACGGATCAAAGACCTGAGCGAGAGTCTCGGGATCCATTCCGTGTCCGGTGTCCGTTACGCCTAGCATGACGTAACGGCCGGGCTGCACATCCGGGAAATCTCGCGCATAACCGTGGTCCAAGAACACATTCGCGGTCTCTATGGTGAGCGTTCCGCCGCTTCGCATGGCGTCTCTGGCATTTACAACCAGATTCATGAAAACTTGTTCAATTTGGCCTGGATCGGCTCTTACGCATCCGAGATCGGGCGCGCAGATCGTTTTGAGACTTATATCCTCCCCTACGAGTCGGTGAAGCATCTCTTCGAGTCCGGACAGCACCTCGTTGAGATCCAGGGTCTTCACGTCGAGCACCTGTTTTCGGCTAAACGCCAGAAGCTCCCGTGTCAGGGACGCTGCTCGCTTTGCAGCGCGGTTGATCTGAACAAGTTTCCCAAATTGGGCGCTTTCGGGCGGTGTCTGCTGCATCAGTATGTCTGCATATCCCATTACCGCGGTAAGAAGGTTGTTGAAGTCGTGAGCTATCCCACCGGCAAGCCGGCCGATGGCCTCCATTTTTGACGATTGCGTTAATTGCTCCTCAAGCTTCTTGCGTTCGGTTATGTCTCTGAGTATTCCCCGGAACCCCGTTGCCTTTCCGTCTGCTGCCCGAATCGGTGCAATGGAAACGGAAAGGTCTCTCTTGGTGCCATCCTTCCTGATGACCTCGAAGCAGAATTCCTTGTTAGGCGTCCCTGTTTTGTACACTTCGTGGTAAGCTTGGAAAACCTGCTGAGCAGACGGCTCCTCCACCAAATCATGGTAATTCTTCCCCAACAATTCTTCCTTCGGATACCCTGTAATCTCGCAGACGGAATAGTTGAAAAGCGTCAGATTTCCTGCCAGGTCTGTTTCGTGGTATC